>OFMH01000004.1_pt1 | contig 151329 bp, 133 predicted proteins | sample 1541761 | NCBI WGS metagenome assembly OFMH01 (sample SAMN04209249, study PRJEB22552) | human gut metagenome | biome: gut; material: feces | host: Homo sapiens | place: USA: Oklahoma
TGCGGCTCAACCACTTTCCAAGAAAATCTCACAGTCTCCGCCGCATCTACGCCCGAAGGAGCAGTCCTTTTCTGCTGGGTTATGAAAAACATCCCAATTATTTAGGCAGAGCATTTGAGAATACATGTGCGGAAGTTAAAAACAGGGATTTAGTATGTGCAAAAAAGTAGGAAATACATGCGAATAATTCAAAAGTCAAAATTAAGTATGTGTAACAAGTCGGAAAATACATGCCTTAAAGCAAAAAATAATGATCCGGCATGTATGATAACCGGGAAAACACATGCGCAATAGGCTAAAATGGAAAATAGGTATGTAAATCGCTTTAGGAAACACATGTATAAAATTTAAAAATAAGAATTAAGTATGTAAATGACTTTGGAGGAATACAGCAACCAGCAACACGAGATAGACTTAGTAGTTTTTCATGGGATTTTCAAAACACAGAACGCCCACGGTGGACGGAATGTCATGCCGCGATGTCTGTCGGAGGGTGTTGATATTTTCTTGAAAAGTGTTAAAAGACAGGGGGAAAGCGGACACGATGTCCGCGTCAGCCAAGCCATGTGTGCATGGCTTTTGGCGCACATGGATGGCGCGTGTAGGCGACCCCGTCATGATGAGAACCACTGTATCACTTTTCATTAGAAAATTCACACCCGGAGACGCGACATCAAGGCGTGATGTTCCGTTCGCCGTGGGCGTTCGTGGATTTGCTTAACTAACTCTCAATTCACAGCAGTTCCTTCAGCATCTGATTGACGCTGGCGGGATCTGCCTTGCCTTTCATTGCCTTCATGGTCTGACCTACCAGGAAGCCGATGGCCTTCTCTTTGCCGTTATGGTAGTCCTCCACAGACTGCGGGTTCGCGGCAATGACTTCCTCCACGACTTTACGCAATGCGCCTTCGTCATTGACGGTCTTCAGTCCCTTCTCCTCCACATACTGTTCGGGATCTACATCTTCCTCAAACATCACCTGGAATACTTCTTTTGCTACAGAAGAGTTGATAACCTTGCCATCTACCAGCGCGATCAGCCTGCTCAGATGCTCCGGTGAGAAACGGATATCCTCCGGTTCCATCTCTTTTTCTTTTAACAGGCGCATAGTCTCCACCATCAGCCAGTTGGACACCTTCTTGGGCTGGCTTCCCAGTGCCACGGAAGCTTCGAAGATATCTGCCAGATGCTTGGAACCGGTGATGATATCGATATCATATTCCGGAATATCGTATTCTTCCTTGTAACGCTTCATCTTCTCGGTGCGGAATTCCGGCTGTTTGCTGCGGATGCTTTCCAGCCACTCATCACTGATATAGACCGGTACCAGATCAGGATCCGGGAAGTAACGATAATCCTGTGCATCCTCCTTGGAACGCATCGCATAGGAATATTCCTTATTATCATCCCAGCGTCTGGTCTCCTGAATGACCTCTTTGCCGGCCTCCAGCAGATCGATCTGTCGCTCCCGCTCTCCCTGAATGGCTCTGGCGATGGCCTTGAAGGAATTCAGGTTCTTCATCTCGGTACGGGTTCCGAACTTTTCCGCTCCCACTTCTCTCACGGACAGATTGACATCGGCACGCATGGAACCTTCCTGAAGCTTACAGTCGGACGCTCCCAGATACTGGATCAGCAGACGTAATTTTTCCAGATAAGCAATGACTTCCTCTGCGCTGCGCATATCCGGCTCCGATACGATCTCAATCAGGGGCACGCCGGAACGGTTGTAGTCCACCAGTGTGCAATCTTCCCAGTCGTCATGCACCAGTTTACCGGCATCCTCCTCCATGTGGATCTCGTGGATACGCACCGGCTTTGTATAGGTGCTGCCGTCCTCTCCTTCTACCTCGATCTCTACGGAACCATTGCGGCAGATAGGCAGATACAGCTGGGAGATCTGATAGTTTTGAGGGTTATCGGGATAGAAATAATTTTTTCTGTCAAATTTGCAATACTGTGTGATGGTACAATTCGTTGCAAGGCCTACTGCCACCGCATATTCCACCACCTGTTTATTCAGCACCGGAAGAGATCCCGGCATACCGGTACATACCGGACAGGTGTGGGTATTGGGTCTGCCACCGAACGCTGTGGAACAGCCACAGAATATTTTCGTCTTCGTGGCAAGCTCTACATGAACTTCCAGACCGATCACTGTTTCATATTGTTTTGCCATAATAAATACCTTTCCGTATCTGCATTGTTACTTTATATATGTGTATATTTTCCGTTGTTCTACTTCACGCTCTGTTCATAGGTATACGCTGCACGGATCAGTGTCTTCTCTTTGAAGCAGTCACCGATGAGCTGCATGCCGATAGGCAGGCCCTGGGAATCCGTACCGCAGGGAACACTGATACCGGGCAATCCCGCCAGATTAATGGAGATGGTGTAGATGTCTCCTAAATACATCTTGATGGGATCTGCCAGACTGCTGCCCAGCTTCGGTGCCGTGGTGGGTGCCACAGGTCCTAAGATCACATCATATTTTGCAAAAGCTTCGTCAAAAGCTTTTTTGATCAGCGCTTTTACACGGAGTGCCTTCAGGTAATAAGCATCATAATAACCGGAGCTTAATACAAAGGATCCCAGCATGATACGACGTTTTACCTCGGGGCCAAAGCCCTGCGAACGGCTTCTCTTGTACATGGTGTGCAGGTCCTCCGCATTCTGTGCACGGTAACCGTATTTTACACCGTCGAAACGCTCGAGATTGGAACTTGCCTCTGCGGCCGCGATCGTATAATAAGTGGGGATCGCATAGTCTACCAGACTTAAGTCGAACTCCTCCACTTCTGCACCCTGCGCTTTCAACACTTCCGCTGCTGCCAGTACTGCATCCCTGACCTCGGGATCCAATCCTTCTCCAAAATAGTCTCTGGGAATACCGATCTTCATTCCTTTCACATCCGCTACCAGCGCAGAGGTAAAATCCGTATCCTCCCGCTTCATGGAAGTGGAGTCTTTGGGATCATGGGAAGTGATCGTCTCCAGCACCGTGGCACAGTCTGTCACATCCTTAGTCAGCGGTCCGATCTGATCCAGAGAGGAACCATAGGCGATCAGTCCGTAACGGGAGACCGTTCCGTAAGTAGGTTTCATACCGACCACCCCGCAATAGGATGCGGGCTGTCTGATGGAACCGCCGGTATCGGAGCCCAGTGCCGCAAAACATTCCTGCGCTGCTACTGCCGCCGCGGAACCGCCGGAAGAACCTCCGGGAACATGCTCCGGGTTTCTCGGATTTCTCGTCACACCGTAATAGGAAGTCTCTGTGGTACTTCCCATAGCGAACTCATCCATGTTGGTCTTGCCCAGGATAACTGCACCTGCTTTTTCCAGATTCAGCACTGCTTCCGCACTGAAGGTCGGAATAAAATTCTCTAAAATTTTGGAAGAGCAGGTGGTCAGGGTTCCCTCGGTACACATATTGTCTTTGATAGCGAAAGGGACACCGGCCAGGGGGCCTGTCAGTTCTCCCGCTTCGATTTTCTTTTGTACTTCCTCTGCCTGTTTCAAAGCCATTTCCCGTTCCACGGTCACATAGCAGTGGTAGGTATCTTCACCGGCTGCGATCTCATCCAGAACGGCCTGCGTCGCTTCCACCGCCGTAGTCTTACCTTCCCGGATTGCCTTCGCCAGCTCTACTGCTGTCAGGGATAAAATATCCATATCCATTCTCCTTTTTTAACACCCTAATCAAAAGTCCGAAGACATTTGATTTAATCAAATGTCTTTGGTACAACAAACATGTTGTCCTTCTCGCCGGGTGCATTGGCCAGGGTCTGTTCACTCTCGTCCCCATTGGTCACCACATCCTCACGGAAGACATTCTGAACCGGGAATACATGGGACATAGGTTCCACACCGGTAGTATCCAGTTCGCCTAGTTTGTCGATATAGTCCAGCATTCTGCCCATATCCTTTTTCGCTGCTTCCTTCTCTTCATCAGAAAGCTCGAGTTTTGCCAGAATGCCTACATATTCTATGGTCTCGTCACTGATCACGTTCGCCATACTAATTTCCATTCCTTTCCTGTTCTTTCCTCACTAATCTCTCACTTTAATGTGTACCTCACGCAGCTGCTGCTCCGTCACTTCGCCGGGAGCCCCGCACATCAGATCCTGTGCATTGCCGTTCATGGGGAAAGCGATCACCTCACGGATGTTATCCTCGTTCCGAAGCAGCATGATCATACGATCCACGCCGGGAGCCATTCCCGCATGAGGGGGTGCTCCGAACTGGAACGCCTGATACAGTGCTCCAAACTTGGTCTTTAATGTCTCTTCGTCATAACCTGCGATGGCGAAAGCTTTTTTCATGATCTCGATGTCATGGTTACGTACTGCGCCGGAGGACAGTTCCACGCCGTTGCATACGATGTCGTACTGATAAGCCAGGATCTCCAGCGGATCCATAGTATTCAATGCTTCCAGGCCGCCCTGGGGCATAGAGAACGGATTGTGGGTGAATCCGATCTGCTTCGTCTCGGGATCCAGCTCAAACATCGGGAAATCGTTCACATAGCAGAAACGGTAAGCATCCTTCTCGATCAGATCCAGCTTCTCGCCCAGCTCGGTACGGATATGACCTGCATAGTAGTTCGCCTTATCCTCTTTGTCCGCAATGAAGAAGATGGTATCTCCGGCAGAAAGTCCTGCCATTTCTGCCAGTTCTCCCTTCATCTCTTCGGGGATAAATTTATCGATGGGTCCCTTGTAACTCATATCCTCTGCCACTTCGAGATACCCAAGTCCACCCATACCAAGAGAAGTCGCAAAGCTTAACAGCTTCTCATGGAAGCCTTTGGACATCTCCGCATGTACTTTGATGGCACGGACAGTTCTGCCGATAAAAGGTTTAAACGTACATCTCTGGAAGAACTCCGTCACATCCATAATTCTCAAAGGATTGCGCAGATCCGGCTTGTCACAGCCGAACTCCAGCATTGCCTGTTTGTAACTGATGATGGGGAACGGTGTCTCGGTGATCCTGCTGCCTTCGGGAGCAAACTTTACAAAGGTATCATGCAATACTTCCTCGCCTACCTTGAAGACATCCTCCTGAGTCACGAAGCTCATCTCGAAATCCAGCTGATAGAACTCTCCGGGAGATCTGTCTGCTCTGGCATCCTCATCACGGAAGCAGGGAGCGATCTGGAAATATTTATCAAAACCGGAAGCCATGAGCAGCTGCTTATACTGCTGGGGTGCCTGGGGCAGCGCATAGAATTTTCCTTTAAATTTTCTGCTGGGAACAATATAGTCTCTGGCGCCCTCGGGAGAAGAAGCACACAGGATCGGGGTCTGGATCTCCAAAAATCCCATGTCTGTCATCTTCTGGCGCAGATAACTGATCACCTTGGAACGAAATACAATGTTGTCCTTTACTTTTGCATTTCTAAGGTCAAGATAACGATATTTTAATCTCACATCTTCCCGGATCTCTTTAGACGTCTGGATCTCGAAAGGAAGCTGTTTATATACTCTTCCCAACACATCGATCTTGTGTGCTTCCAGTTCGATGGTGCCGGAAGGAATCTTCGGGTTGTAGGTCTCTTCGTCTCTGTGCTCCATGAGACCGGTTATGGACAGGCACATTTCCTTGGTGATGCCCTTTAAAAGCTCCGGCTTACGGATGACCACCTGTAATACACCGTACATATCCCGCAGATCGATAAAGGATACGCCGCCGTGGTCACGGATATTCTCCACCCAGCCTGCCACCTGCAAAGTCTGTCCGATCTGCTGTTCACTGATCTCTTTCATTGTTAAATCTCTGTACATATCGCACCTCCTGTTATATAGTGTCCCGAATGTGCGCTCCCTGTACAGCTTATTTTTGAATACAAAAAGCCCCGGGACATGTTAAAACATATCCCGGGACGAATCATCTAATCCGTGGTACCACCCGAATTGACAGGCGCCTTTGCCTATCCACTCTTGTCACTTAACGCGTGCAACGTGTCATCCTAGCTGCATGTGATATTCTGCAGTTCAGATCACCTGCTCCGGAGTGTTCCCTTCGCCAGCTTCCGCAAACAGCGCTCTCAGTCGGTGACGCTGTATTCCTGTCGTTTCCCTTGGCAAGAGTCTCTTTCATAGCATTTACAAATTAGTTTTTCAACTTAGGTTTATAATATGCGCACGAAAGAAATCTGTCAAGAACTTTTTTATTGTAACAGTTCAGCCATGGACATATCCGAGCGTAAAAATCATGCTTGCATGATTTTTCGGACGAATATGTTCATGAGATAAGCGCCGATTTATGAGCAAAGGTAGTCACGTAGTGACGCAAAAGCGTGTTAACGCGACTTTGCGAATGGTGCAGGCTGAACAGGATGTTAGTCACATGCATTCTTGAACTGATTCCAGATCTCCGCATGCAGATCCTCTGCCTCCTGGGAGATATTCTGCACGATCTCGCCCTCCGCAGCATCTTCCGGCAATACGATCATTTTCTTCATATCCTCGGAAATATACTCTTCCGCGGCTTTATTTGTGCAGTAATAGCCGATATATTCAAAGCATTTCGCCGCATTTTCCGGTTGGTTGATATAATCTAAAAATGCATATGCCGCATCTGCATTTGGTGCCTTCGCAGGAACAAACCCTGCCATGATACCGAATCCGAGACCTTCCTTCGGATATACTACCTCCAGGTCCGGTCTGGCCTGCAGTGCTGTGGACACCTGGGAAGTGTACAGAAATGCCGCTGCGACTTCCCCGCTGATCAGATAATCCTGCGTATTATTGTCATTGATCACACGGATGTTGGGAGCCAGTGTCAGCAGTTTATCTCCCGCTGCCCGGATCACATCCAGATCCTCTGTGTTAAAGGATTCTCCCATGGTCTTTAGGGTAATTCCATCAATGACGCGGTAATTTGCAGTCAGTGCCACATTGTTTTCCAATTCCGGATTCCACAGATCTTCATATCCCGTAATCTTCACATCCGTCAGTCCCGGATCGTATACGATCAGAGGAATGCCAGCTCCGTAGGGCACAGTGTATTCATTCTGCGGATCATAGAACTGTGACATAAACACCGGATTCAGATTATCATAGCTGCTGATCCTGGATGTATCCAGCTTCTGCACCAGTCCCTCCTGTATCGCAAGTTCGATGATATAATCATCCGCAATGACCAGATCGTAATCACCGCCCTTGGTCTCCTCCAGCTTTGCCAGCATGTCTTCATCATAATCAAAGTTGGAATAATTGATCCGGATACCGGTCTCTTTTTCAAAACCGTCCAGGATCTCCTGAGGGAACATGCCATCCCAGGTATAGAGATTCAGTTCTCCCTTATCTTCTTTCCCGCCTGCTCCACAGCCGGTAAACAGCGTGACCAGCATAGTCGCTGCCAACAGCATTGCCAGCTTTTTCTTCATAATCTCCTCCTTCGATGCAGATTTTCTGCATCCGCTTCTATTTTCCCATGATGATTATGGGAATACACTCCCGCCAGACACAACAATATCACAAGCAGCATGACTGTTGCAAGTGCGTTGATCTCCGGTGTCACACCGGTCTTCAATTTCGTATAGATCTTTACCGGCAGAGTATTGACCTTCGGTCCGGTGACAAATATGCTGATCACCACATCATCAAAAGACATGGCAAATGCCAGCAGTACTCCCGACAGGATCGCCGGCAGGATCTGCGGAAGTATCACGTCCCGGAATACCTGCCATTCCGACGCTCCCAGGTCCAAGGCCGCTTCTTCCAGGGAATGGTCCATTCCCACCAGCCTCGCCCTTACCATCGTAAAAATATACGGCACGCAAAATGTAGTATGGGCGATCACCAGCGTGACCATACCGAATGGCAGACCCATCAGGGAAAATACGGACAAAAATACCATACCCAGAATGATCTCCGGGATCATGATCGGCAGGGTAGACACATAAGCCACAGCCTCATTCAGTTTTCTCTTCCTGCGACTCATCCCCAGTGCCCCCGAAGTACCGATCAGCACAGCGAAGGTACAACTGAGCACCGCCAGGATCAGGCTGTTAATCAGTGCTTCTCCCAGATCTCTGTCCCGGAATAATTCCCGGTACCACTTCAGGGAAAAGCCTTCCCACACAGAGGTCAGTTTGGAGGCATTAAAAGAATACACCACTGTTAACAGGATCGGAATATAGGTCAGGATCGTGATCACAGCCACATAAATAAAGGGCCATTTTTTCTTCTTCATACTTACAGCATCCCTTCTAACTGCGAGGTTCCGGTAATCTTACGATACAGGCGGATCATCACGGAAGTCAGTACCATCAATACAGCTGACAGTGCCGCCGCAAAAGGCTGGTTACGCCCCTTGGTGATCTGCTCCTGGATCACACTTCCCACCAGAACGATCTTATTGCCTCCCAGAATATCCGCGATGAAGAACAGACCCATGGATGGGATAAAAGAAAGAACCACTCCGGACAAAAGTCCAGGCAGGGTCAGCCGGAAGCTGACTGTCCAAAATGCTTTCCATGAGGATGCTCCCAGATCCCTGGAGGCTTCCACCAGAGAATGATCCAGTTTCTCCGCACTGGAATACACTGCCAGGATCATAAAAGGCAGCAGAGCATATACCATGCCCACTACGACTGCCGGATAAGTGTAGAGCAGCTTTAACGGCTGATCCGTCAGATGCAGTCCCATCAAAATCTTATCCAGTACGCCGTTACTGCGGAACACGATGATCCAGCCATACAGGCGGATCAGCCCACTGGTCCAGAACGGGATCATGATAAGCAGCAACATTCTGCGCTTCCATACTGCATTCATCTGTGCCATAAAATACCCATAAGGGTAGCCGATCAGCGCCACGAGCAGTGTGGACGTGAATGCCAGCTTCAGAGATTGCAGAAAAGTATTCAGATACAACGGTTCCAATATGCGTTTGTAATTATCCAGTGTAAATGTAAAATCCACACCCCAGACCTGCGCACGCTGTAAAAAGCTCAACAGGAACATATACAGGATCGGCAGCGCCACGAACAGCACAGTGAACACATACATGGGTATGAGCAGTCCTATATTCCCGGCATCCCGCCTGCCGCTACTTTTTTTCGTCTTCATCATTGTCTATTACCTTCACAGCATTTTTCGCATCCCAGCCGATCTTTACCGTCTGTCCCGGCTGCAGATCATGATCGATCCCATAGCGGCTGGCTGTCAGAAGCTGTCCGTCAGGCAAGCGGAACAGGATCCGCAATTGTCCGCCGGCAAAGCTTTTTTCCACCACGGACGCCTCATGGACACAGCCCTCTTCCCCATTCATCAGAATGTTCTCCGTACGGATCGCCAGCGTCTCGGATCCCAGATGCAGAATATTCGCATTGCCCACAAAATCCGCCACATAGCTGGTCCTGGGCTGATAGTATACCTCATTCGGAGTCCCCAGCTGCTCCAGTACCCCTTCGTGCATGACACCGATGCGGTCCGACATATTAATGGCTTCTTCCTGATCATGGGTAATATAAATAAACGTGATACCCAGCTGTTTCTGCAGCCGCTTCAGTTCCAGCTGCATCTGCCTGCGCAGTTTCAGATCCAGTGCACCCAGCGGCTCATCTAACAGCAATACTTTCGGTTCGTTGATCACAGCTCTTGCGATGGCAATCCGCTGCCTCTGTCCACCGGACAGCTGATCCGGCATACGTTTTCCGTATTCTTCCAGCTGTACCAGCCGCAGGGCCTGCTTCACCCGCTCTGCGATCTCTGCTTTCGGCACTTTACGGATCTTCAGTCCGTATCCTACATTATCCACCACATTCATATGCGGAAACAATGCGTAATTTTGGAAAACCGTATTCACGTCCCGCTTATTGGGTTCCCAGTCCGTAATGTCTCTTCCCTCCAGGATCACACTTCCGGAATCCGGCAGCTCCAGTCCCGCAATGATCCGGAGTGTGGTGGTCTTGCCGCATCCAGAGGCTCCTAACAGCGTAATAAACTCGCCCTGTGCCACCTCCAGGTCCACTCCCTTTAATACTTCCGTATGATCAAAAGATTTCCGGATCTGCTGCAGTTTCAATATACTTTCGCCCATGCTCCGGCTCCTTCCTTATTCCATCTATCTTAATCTATCTAATCTGTGCAGACTGTTCCGCCTGTCCTTATCTGATCCATCCCCAGCATAATCCCAGGAATTCCGCAAGATAATACATGCCCCTCAGCCATACCAGCATCGCACAGCCGTAATACATCCAGGCATTTTCCTTCTGTCTGTCCACCGCTTTTCCCGCCAGAGACAATATCACGCAGAGCAACAGTGCCATTGTTCCAAAGCTTGCTCTGTCCGGATAATGGGGCGACAATATCATTGCTCCCCACGACAACAGTGCTCCCAGCAAAAGCAGTACGTTATCTCTTCCTATTTTTTCTTTTAAAATCCCCTTGCATATCACAAGGACAACCGCCGTAAGCAGCAGCGTGGGAAATAGATATTCCAACGCTCCTCTCGCCTCGCTGTAGCAGCGCAGATAGAGGTTCCACAGTATTCCCCGGGTGCTCTCCGCCGTCTCCCCGCTGCGGACAAAATTCCCCGGTGCCACGATCATCAGAATGCTTCCCGCGAGGCAGCTGATATTTCCCAGATACATCCATACCGGAATCTTTTTTTGTTCTCTGCGGCGGAGTAGCATTACCACCAGGCTTAAGATCCAGACCGTCGGCCCCATATTTTCATTGCTCCAGCCAGCGATCAGTCCCAGCGGAAGGATCCAGACTGTGATCCCCCACAGATTCTTCTCCTTATATTTCAGATAACAGAGCAGAAACGCCAGGATAAATCCTGTCATGTACAGATAATTCGCTGCACCCGCTTCCCAGAACATGCTCATTTTCCAGTTGGCATTCAGTCCAAACAGCATTCCCAGTGCCGCAAAATAATAAGGCATACGGACTCTGCCGGCAGCCTGGCAGATCAGCCACGCCAGTATAAACGTCATTGCCGTGTTCAGAATATCCGCCCAGCTCTCACCGGTTAACAGGATCATCTGCAGCAGCGCGTGAGCCATGCTTCTGCCGCCCCAGTTAAAATAATGCCAGATCTGCGCATGGACAATATCCCCGAGATTGCGGATCGGTGTATCCGCATACAACAACGTGGAATACCATTCATCGTCCATCATAAAATCAATCTCATAATTGACCCGCCATACAATGATCCCTGTCAGCAGGATCAGTGCAAGACTGCTCCATTGTATGATCTTTTTCTGTTTTTCCCGCATGTTTTCCCTGCTCCTTTTATGGCAAAAAGCGGCTGCTTCTCTCTAAGCAGCCGCACATAATAGTTTAACAGTTCTTTTCTCGTCCGTCAAACCATTTATCACCATATCTGTTTTTATTTGTCCGGAGCAAAGTCCAGCTCAACAACCCGGTCATTCACCTGTGTAAAGCTGCCTCCATCCATATTTTTACGTACAAAGGGAACACCCCTGCGCACATAGTATACATTGTCCTGAAGCAGGGCATCCGGATTCTCTGACGGGCTGATCGTACCACCGAGATCATCATAGCTGATATTATCGCGGAAGGTATTATGGATCGCCTCCTGCAGACAGAACATCACACATCCGCCCTCATTCTGCCTGCTGTAATTAGATTCATACACCGTTCCGTCCCCGGAATCCGCATCATATGCCATGCCGTCCTGATTGAGTCTGGTGTCTGTGACTTCATTATAGCGAAACAGGGCGTCCTTGCATTTCCAGGGCCAGATCCCGGCTGCCACTTTTCCCATCCGGTCGCCCGGCTCGCAATAGATCCTGTCATTGATCTCGCAGGCCACAGAATCTGCCATATTATGCTCCACCAGAGGACGCAGGGCATACATCGGCGTGATCCCATCTCCACCAGCCTCTTTTACATAATTATTCCGTATCTGCATATTTTCATGCCCATAGTTCAGAAAAACGGCTTCCTTAAGCTCTGCTCCCCGGAACTTATCATGAGCATAGGTATAGCCCGCTGCAATTCCCCAGCGGCTGACCCGGTGTACGAAGCATCCTTCAATAACGATATCCCGATACCGCGCCACACCCGTCCGCTCCTCACATTCCGGACGGAGCGCTGTCATATAGATCCCACCGTTGTTCATGTGCTTATCGTAGACATTCCCATGAACATCATGGATCCACAGATTTCTAAGGGTGATGCCGTCCCGCACCCCTTTGTCCTTAGCCACCACAGCCACACCGGTACGGTTCATTTTCTCACCCAGGCTATAGCGCTCTCCCGGGATCATGCTGCCTTCATTCGTGATCTCCAGATCCTCGACCACAATATGCTCTGCATCGTACAAAAGCACTGCAGAAGATACATAGCCGTGATACACATGCGTAGGCGAATCCAGCGGAGTCCCATAATCCTGGTACCAGATCCCCTGTCCGCAGGCATCGATCCGCGGCGGTGCATCTGCTGTGCCGTATGCTCCGATCACGATCGGTGCCTCTTTCGTACCGCTGTCTGTCACATGCAGATATTGTCCGTAAAATACACTGCCCCGCTCCAGCAGGACACGGTCTCCCGGCTGCAGGCTTCTTCGATGAATGGCAGACAGACTGGCAAACGCCGTACTGCACGTCCGCCCGTCATTTTCATCACTGCCTGTTCTCTGACTCACATAATATGTCGCGGATAAGCTTGTCATATGCATCCTCCCGTAACCGTTTCTCAATGATCTGTGACACCTCCTCATAGGTAAAATGATCCCCATGATAGCGTCCGAACAGATCTCTGTTCTGTTCGTAAAAGTCCCGCTTCTCCTGCTCTGTGAAATCCGGGCAGAAGCCGCCTTCCCGGACCTTCTCACACGGCTGTACAAAATCCAGCTTCAGGCGGGTCAGCTCATATTGCAGATACGCCGGTGCGGAAAAATAATGCGGTCCGTAAAACCGCTGTCCTTCCTGTTCCATTCTCCGCAGCTCTTCGTTGTGCTTCTTACGTCTGGTCTCCAGGCCCTCCATGGAGGGATCCTCGATCAGGCCCATTCTATGCGCCAAAAGGAAGGCTCCCTGAGCCTTCCTGATATGCGCCTGTGTCATAGTTTCCTGTTTTGGCATTTTCTGTTGCATTATTTCACTGCTCCCGTAATTCCATTTGCAAAGCTCTTCTGTAAACACAGGAAGATGATCGCTGTAGGAAGTGTACAGATCAATACTCCCAGCATCAGCATACCATAATCCACACTGTATCCACTCTTCAGATTGGCTACTAACATCGGCATGGTGATCGCCTTGCTGTCCTGTAAAATGATCGTCGGCCACAGATAATTGTTCCACGCATTCATAAATGTAACCGTCATCGCCGCTCCATAGGTAGATTTCATCACCGGAATGAACATCCGGAAGAAAATCTGTATTTCGCTCAGACCTTCCAGTCTGGCAGCCTCGATAATATCATGAGGGAAAGAACGTGCCGCCTGTCTGAAAAGCATGATCATAAACGGTGTCGAGATGGATGGCAGTGCCAGTGCGATCCAGGTGTTTACCAGCTTCCAGGAGGTAAACATCTTGAACAGGGGGATCATGATCGCTACGAACGGAAGCATCATTGCCAGCAGCAGAATACTCATCAGAATATCCTTGCCCTTATCATGATAGATCTCAAATCCATAGCCGGCAATGGAACAGATCAGCAGTGTCACAACCGTGATCACGATCGCATTGCGGAAGGAGTTAAACATCGCAAGTCCCAGATTCTGCATGTCGACCAGGGTCTTGAAATTCTCGATCAGATAGGTACCCGGGATCAGCCGTCCTCTTACCACATCAATACTCTGGTTGGTCGCACCGCACAGCATATAATACAGCGGAAATGCCGACAGAAAACTTGCTATCACTAAGATCGCGTAGGAAATTATTTGTTTGAATTTAGTCACGTTTGTCACCCACCTTCATCTGAATTGCAGACAGAACCGCTACCATCACAAGTATGCATACAGACAACGCTGCCGCATAATTAAATTTCGGTGTCTCCACAAAGGAGATATTGTAGATGTAATGCGCCAATGTCATTGTAGATTTTCCGGGACCGCCTGCTGTCAGGTTCATAGACTCATCGAACAGCTGCAGTGTTCCCGAAGTAGACATGATCGCCGTCATCAGAATGGTCGGCTTTAACAACGGTATCGTGATCTTCATAAACTGCTGGAACGGTGTCGCTCCGTCGATGTAGCTTGCCTCATATACAGAATAGTCGATATTCTGTAATCCTGCCAGATAGAATACCATATTATATCCGGTCCATCTCCAGATCAGTGCGATCACGATGACCCAGCGCGCCGGCCATGTGCTCTGGAACCAGTCCACAGAAGACAGTCCGATGGCCATAAGTACTCTGTTGACCACTCCATCCGGAGCAAACAATGACTTAAATATCATGGAATAAGATACCAGTGACGTTGCACACGGAAGGAAGATCAAAGTACGGAAAATACCTTTCCCTTTTATCTTCGGATTATTCAGCAGCTGCGCCAGCATCAGTGCGAGCACAAGCATGATCGGTACCTGAATCACAAAATAAAAGAAGGTATTGAACAAGCATTGCTGGAATGTTTTATCCTTGAAGATCCTGGCATAATTCGCTACACCATTAAAGACTCCTCCTGTCTTCCGGAAAGAAAGAAGGATGGCCTGTGACATCGGATAGAAACAAAATACAAATATTAAAATCGATGCCGGGAGCAGGAATGCCCATCCGGTCAGATTATGCCTTTTTTCCAAACTTAATTTTGCTTTCTTCTTTTCCATGTTTCTCTCCTACAACAGTACCGGGAACGCACTGCTGCACCCCCGGTACTATCCAGTTTCCATACTCTGGTGATTATTCTGCGATATTAAACTCTACGGTATCTTGAGCGTTTTTGATCTCTGTATCGATATCAGCGTTCTTCTGGACAACGTTGGTGATCGCATCTGTCAGTGCGCTTCTGATGTCAGAGTAGTATGCACCGTAGTCAATTCCGGGAACATGTCCGGCGAACTCTACGATATCCTTGTACACTGCCTGACCGCCGTAGAACTCATTGCCCTCATTATAGGTCTCAGACTGTGCTGCGGGCAGATAACTTGCGATCGCTCCTGCATTTACCAGCAGATCATCGTATAAATCTACATCCGCACCAAAGGTAGCGTTCAGGAAATCAAATGCCAGATCGGTATTTTTGCAGTTAGAAGATACTGCCCAGCTTGCACCACCGCAGTTAGCGTAGTTGGTTGCGCCTTCTACATCATCTAACTTAGGCATGTTTACGATTGCCCATTTACCTGCCTGATCCTCTGCTGCCTGAATGGAGGACATGATCCAGCAGCCCTGGATAACGCCTGCAGCAGTACCCTTGTTCATGGAAGCGATGTACTGATCCCAGTCGGTATAATCAGCCATGATTCCTTCATCGATCAGCTGCTTGTAGGTCTCGATCGCTTTCTTCAGCGCCTTGTTGTCTACCAGGGATACTTTGCCATCTACCATAGGAGAAGCGCCTGCAGACTGTAACATTTCGATCACGATCTCAGAACCGCCGGAGCAGGTCAGCATGGGAACATCGTTCGCAGCCATTACCTTCTTAGACAGCTCCATGAACTCAGACCATGTGGTATCCTTGAAATCTTCTACCTTAAGGCCTGCTGCTTCTACCATATCGGAACGGATCGCCATGATGGTAGCACCATTATCAAAAGGAATACCATAATGTGTGCCATCTACAGTGGAGTCAGCCAGCTTACCCATAGAGAACTGGGAGAAATCAATTCCGCAGTCATCCAGTGCTGTGAAGATTCCGGGATAATTGGTTGCATTTTTGTGGAAGGAATAATCCTGCATCAGGAAGATATCAGGTAAAGTGCTGTAATCACCGGCTTCAGCCGCTGTGATCAGAGCTGTCTCGATATCGCTATATACCTTCTCCTGGATGTCTAACTTGAAGTTAGGATGATCCACCTGGTATGCCTTCTCTGCCTGCTTCATTGCATAGACATTGAAGTTAGGGTCCCAACACCATACAGTCAGTGTCTCGTCTTCTGCGGAAGCAGATGTTTCTGCTGCTGCCTCTGTTTCCTTGGATGCCTCGCTGGATGCTGCGCTCTGCGCATCATTGCCGGCAGGCTTGCTGCCACATCCGGTCAGCATGGACATAGCCATTGCCGCTACTAAGAGCACGCTTAATACTTTCTTTTTCATCTTAAATAACCTCCTTATACTTGTAAAGTACTACCTTATAAAATATGAAACGCTTTTTGCCTTCCATAAGTTACCTGTCTTCCATATCGTCCACCCAACGCATTTCGCCGGGCTTCAGATCCAGCACATACGCACATTTTCCTTTGATATACAGCTCTGTGTGCTGCGCCTGTGCTGAGTTGTTGATCACTGCGATCTTGCCGGTCTTCTGGAATACCGTTACTTCGGTATCCACATTCGTTACATAGTAACGTTTCATCTCCTGTTCCATGCCGGCTGCATAATAGATTGCCCGAAGCAGAAGTCTGCAGTTCTGGGGAGAATACGGAAGACCTGCAAAATATACACTGTGTCCTCTGCCATATTCGTTGACCACCAGCTGGCTGTATTCCCCATCCATCGCGAGGATCTGATAATGTCCGCCCTGTGCATAGACGCGGCTGGTGCCCTCACCGAAATCCAAGGCTCCGTCAATATCCTCTAAGATAAAGTGATCGTCATTTTTCTCATTGTATTTGTCCGTGCTGAGAGAGAAGCACATCTCGCGGTCTACGCCGAGCACATCGGACAATTGGAAATATCTTCCCTGATACTGATAAGCAGTAGGCTCACCCACACCGATGAAGCCGCCTCCCTGATCCACAAAGCGTCTGATATTGGTCAGGACCTTTTCGTCGATCCAGTTCTCCGCGCCGCTGAATGCGGTGTACGCATCCCCGACATTAATGATGACCTTGATCTCCTCAGGAATACCGTTTCTGACATCATCAAAGGAAATGAACTCGACCTCAAAAGGCATTCCGCTTAAGCATTCCAGTACTCCCTCTGCGGAATAGGTTTCCCTGTGCCAGATCGCATGATGTACCTGATTGGACATCCACCTTCTCTGACTACCCCAGCAGTTCAGGATCGCCACCTTGAAAGGTGCCACATAGGAAGCTGTCCCCTGCATATTTTCATGGATCTCCCGAAACTGTGTTACTACATTTTGTATTTCATCAATGAAACCGGGCCAATTACTTGCCAGCTTCAGATAACCGCCATATCCGATCCTGTCCAGAGGAGACCTGAGTAATGCACGCCTTGCTTTACGCCAGTTATCCCTTGCCTCTCCGATCGGGTCACCGCCCTCGCAGAACACATCCGGGAAAAAGTAAGGCAGCAGCCGTCCTTCGGTATAATCCACTCCCTTGATATCAGAGATCATTCGGAGTGTCACACCGCTTCCGACAGAGCCTACCACTGCATCCAGTCCGATGCCTGCGAAATATTTACCGTAGGGCTCTGTTCCGATCCAATGATCTCCAAGGAACATCATCGCTTCCTTGCCATAAGAATGTACAATGTCTACCAGCTCCTTCGCCAGCGCACATACCTCGATCTGCTGGAACTCTATGAAATCCAGGAACTGTCTGCTGGGAACGCGGAACATGCAGTTGTGATATCCCTGATCCACAATGTACTCCGGGCGGAATTTGTAGCCTGCCCATTTCTCAAACTGTTCCAGGATATAGGGGCTCACACTTGCGCTGTATCCGAACCACTCTACATATTTTTCACGCTTCTTGTCATCGAAGGTCAGTGTGAACTGATGGAAAAATGTAGTGAAGCGGACCACGTCGATATGAGGATTGTCCTCACACCATTTTCTCAGCTTGTCTTTTACATACTGTTTGGTCTTGGGCTGTCTCACATCGTAAGTCAGCTGATGCGGTGTATCCTTCCAGTCATTCGTGATGAAATTGTACATGTGCACCGGATCCCAGATCAGAAATGCCAGGAAGCTTACCGTATACTCATGATAGGGGATCGTACGGATCTCCACTTCACCGGATGCCTCATCAAATTTCCATGCATCCGTCGGCACTACCTCACCGGTCGTTCTGTCGATCACTTCCCACCAACGCTTCGGATCGTCCAGCGTGTTGACCTTAAGCTGCTCCGTATGGAAGCCTTCCATCAGACGGATGCGGAGTGTTTCCCCTCTGGCGGTGATGCGGTTGCTGATCAGGTATTCCTGCTGGATCTCCTCCGGATGCTTCATCGCCCACTCATTATCCTTTCTCGTGGTATAATAAGTCGCATATTTCTTCACCGGCTCTGACAAAAGTGCTTCCGGCATCTCGGTTCCGTCACAGTCTCTTAACGCGTCTGCGCCCAGAAGATTTTTTAACCGTATTGTTTCGTCAATGATGTCTGCATCGGTCGGCAGCGTCAGTCTTCCTGTCATCGCATTGTTTCCTCCCCATCGCTTTTGTACTATCTTGCAGCTGATGACTAAAGTATATCGGCTTCCGGACCTGATATCAATTTCTTTGTTGCTTGTTTTGTTATGTTTATTGCTATTTTGTTACTAAAATGGTGGATTTTTTGAAATGATTATGTATAATATGCTTATCAAGATCATACATATTTTTATTTTTTCGTCTTTTTTACGAATGTTTTTGTGAAATGTTGTTCTTTTTATATATTTAATATAAAAAATACGATAGATTTGAAAAAGTGCACAATAAAAATAAGATAAAGAAGGTATCTATTTATGAGTAATGAATTTATCAATATCGGCTCCGCAAACAGTTCTCCGGAACAGTTCCAGCTGCGTTACATCTCCATCTCCAAATACGAAGGTGACTGGCAGTCTCTTCCGCATACCCATCACTTTTCAGAACTGTTCTATGTCCTGCGGGGTGAGGGAGCCTTCTATATAGAGAATGAAAAGGTGCCTGTGAAGACGGACGATCTGGTCATCATCAACCCTTATGTAGAGCACACGGAGAAAACCCTTCCCAACGATCCCATGGAATATATCGTATTCGGTGTGGAAGGGCTCGCATTTTCCTTTTCCGGTGCGGGGCAGGACAACCCGAAGGGCTACAGCTTCTACAGCTACGGATCTGATAAAAAACAGTTCATCAACTTTGCCCAGCTGATGATGCAGGAATTCCGCGACAAGCTTCCCGGTTTTGAACAGGTATGTCACGGACTGCTTCAGGTGCTCCTGGTATATATTTCCCGGAAGCAGAACCTGTCTGTCATCTCCGACTCCTCCTTCCAATTATCCAAGGAATGTGCTCTGGCGAAACGCTATATCGACTCCAATTATTCCCAGAACATTACTTTGGATTCCCTGGCGGAGATCACGCATATCAACAAATTCTATCTGGCACACTCCTTTACCGAATGTGTCGGACAGTCTCCGATCAATTACCTGACAGACCGGAGGCTGGAAGCCTGTAAAGAGCTTCTGGTATCCTCCAATCTGTCGGTAGCGCAGGTAGCCACCAGTGTCGGTTTTTCTTCGCAATCTTATTTCTCACAGATCTTCCATAAAAAGACCGGCATGACACCGCGCCAGTACCGGAGCCGGTATGCCCGGAAATAAAATTTTTTCTCCTACAGTCGGATCTTCTTCAGACGGTCCACTGCCTCTACGGTATTCTCGTAGCTTCCGAAAGCCGTCAGGCGGAAGTAATGCTCACCGCTTGGTCCGAATCCGGAACCGGGGGTACCTACCACGTTGACATTCTCTAACAGATAATCGAAGAACTCCCAGCTGGTCATGCCGTTCGGCGCCTTCAGCCAGATATAGGGAGCGTTCACACCGCCGGATACGGTAAATCCCGCTTCTTTTAAGCCGTTCAGGATATAATGTGCGTTGTTCATGTAATAAGCAACCTGCTCCTTCAGCTGTGCCTTACCTGCCGCAGAATATACGGCTTCACCGGCACGCTGTACGATGTAGGGTGCTCCGTTGTATTTGGTGCCGTGTCTTCTCGCCCACAGTGCATGGAGACTGACATCCCCGCTCTTTAAATCCTTGGGGATCACGGTGAAGCCCAGACGCACTCCGGTAAAGCCGGCATTTTTGGAGAAGGAACGGAACTCGATGGCACAGGTTCTGGCTCCTTCACATTCATAGATACTGTGAGGCACATCCGGCTCGGAAATATATGCTTCATAAGCCGCATCATACAGAATGACAGCACCTACTTTATTGGCATAGTCCACCCATTCCTGCAGCTGTGCTTTGGTAATGGTGGCACCGGTAGGGTTGTTGGGGAAGCATAAATAGATCAGATCCGGGGTCTCCTTCGGCAGCTTGGGTGCGAATCCGTTCTCTGCCAGACAAGGCATATAGATCACATCACTCCAGGTCTCGGACTTCGGATCGTAAGTGCCGGTTCTGCCTGCCATGACATTGGAATCCACGTATACCGGGTATACCGGATCACATACCGCGATCTTATTGTCCAGGCTGAAGATCTCCTGAATATTGCCACAGTCACATTTTGCTCCGTCGGATACAAAAATCTCGTCCGGTGCAATATCGCAGCCTCTTGCCTTATAATCATTTTCGGCGATCGCATTGCGCAGGAACTCATAGCCAAGGTCGGGAGCGTAACCATGAAAAGTCTCCGCTTTTCCCATCTCATCCACCGCACCGTGCAGTGCATCAATGATGGCAGGTGCCAGAGGCTGCGTCACATCTCCGATTCCCAGACGGATGATCTTCTTATCCGGGTGTGCTGCGGAATACGCATTTACCTTTTTACCGATGGTGGAAAATAAATAGCTTCCGGGAAGTTTTAAATAGTTGTCGTTTACTTTAAACATAGTACGTTCTCCTCTCTATTGTCCTTGGTGCAATGTTGCTGTCGTAAATAAGCAATTTTTCCGCACTACGTGCTCTCAAAATTGCAACGAACATTCGTAATCCGGGCTGATCGCCCTACTTACTTATGTTCGTTTACTCCTCTCATAGAAACACGTCTTTGTCTGCAAGCAGCCACGCCGTGTTTCTATGGAGGAGTTTATTCTATCAGATGGAGTCCGGGTCGACTTCACCTTCAAATACAATCTTCGCAGGTCCTGTCATATAGACCAGGTTCGCCTTCCGATCCCATCTGATGTGCAGTTCACCGCCTAATAATTTAACCGTGATTTCATCGTCCGTCAGACCATTCAGCACGCACGCCACCGCCGTAGCGCAGCATCCGGTGCCGCAGGCAAGCGTCTCCCCGGTGCCTCTCTCCCAGACGCGCATGAATACATTTTTCCGGTCCAGGATCTCTACGAATTCCGTGTTCGTCCGGTTCGGGAAGCAGGAATGGTTCTCGAACTTCGGTCCGATCTTCTCAATGTCGAGATCCTTTACCCCGTTCATAAATACAATGGCATGGGGATTGCCCATGGAGACACAGGTCATACGGTATTCCTCGCCGTCCACCGTGATCGGCGCATCCACTACAGCAGGTCCCACCAGGGTCTCCCGAGTAGCTTCCGCTATCACCGGTACCTCCATAGGTGCCAGGACCGGCTGTCCCATGTTCACCTGTACCAGTGTTACACACCCTCTGTCCGTGGCGGTCCTGCCCTCCACGGTAAGTTTCAGGTATTTTATTTTTCCGGCACTGACGATGGTGATGTCTTCCCGGTCCGTCAGGCCCTTATCATAGACGTATTTTGCCACGCAGCGGATACCGTTGCCACACATCTCCGAGCGGCTGCCGTCCGCATTGTACATCTCCATCTCGAAATCCGCTTCCTCTGCCGGATTAATGAAGATCACACCGTCTCCGCCGATGCCGAAATGCCTGTCACTTAACTTTCTTACGATCTCAGGCTTCTCCTGCGGTGAAAGTTTCTCCGTAAAGCCGTTGACATATACATAATCATTGCCACAGCCCTGCATTTTTGTAAATTTCATGTATTGCTGCTCCTCCTGTTGTTACTCTGTCATCATCGACAGCACCATCTGTGCCGTCTCCACCAGATTCGTCCCACTGTCCATACTGGTCTTCTGAAGATACCGGTGGGCTTCTTCTTCCGTCATATGATTTCTTGCCATCAAAAGCTCCTTGGCATCTTTGATTGCTTTTTCATCCGCTGCATTTCGTGTCTTCGGCTGCATGCGCCGTTTTCTTCTGCGGCGCTCCACGCCTTCCACCATCAGATTCACCGTATTGATCAGGTCCTGAACCTTTAACGGCATGGAGAGACATACGATGCCGTTGCCGTAGCATTCGCTGATCAGATTCTGAGATGCCATCAAAAGCATCTCGAAGCCCTCCGGCAGATCTTCCTGCAGTTCTGTATATATCATGTCTGCCAGCTTGTAACTGCAGATCACGATACCGTCGTTCAGACCGTCCGCCTGACTGATGGCCTGGGTACCTGTGGTACAGATACCCGTTACCTGAAAGCCACTGCGTACCAGAATATTCTTGATGCCCTTGGCTTCCTCCAGCTTCGGCAGCACGACAATAATGTTCGTCATCGGCCCACCTCCTTTCTTCTGTGTTTTTACTCTTTCATTACAAAAGAAAGGATTTTATCAATACTTATACAGATACTCCTGAATCTCCCATTCGGATACCTGGGAGCGGTACTCATGCCATTCCTTACGTTTGGCATCGATATATTTTCCGGCAATATGCTCACCTAAGACATCCTGGATAAAGGTATCCTTCTCCAGTTCTTCCACTGCCTCTAACAAAGTGCCCGGCAGCTGGTCGATGTGAAGTTCCTTCCGCTCTTTGGCGGTCAGTGCGAAAATATTCGCATTGATACTTGCAGGGGGATCGATCTTCTCCCGGATACCCTGTAAGCCGGCGCTTAAGCAGATTGCCAGTGTCAGATAAGGGTTGGCAGCGGAATCGGGGCTTCGCAGTTCGATACGGGTACCCTCTCCGTCTGCGGTAGCCGGAATACGGATCAGGGGGCTGCGGTTCGTCGTGCTCCATGCGATATAGACCGGCGCCTCGAAGCCGGGCACCAGACGCTTATAGGAATTCACCAGCGGATTCGTGATGGCTGCCATTCCTTTGATATGCTTCATAATACCGCCAATGAAATAATAAGCTTCCTTACTCAGACCGTTAGGGTCGGAAGCATCCTGGAATATATTTTCCCCGTCCTTTTGCAGAGACATATTGATATGCATGCCGGAACCGTTGACGCCGAACTTGGGCTTCGGCATAAAAGTAGCGTGCAGACCGTGGCGTCTTGCGATGGTGCGCACTGCCATCTTGAAGGTCATAATATTATCTGCGGTATGTAATGCCTCATCGTATTTGAAATCGATCTCATGCTGCGCCGGAGCCATCTCATGGTGGGATGCCTCGATGACAAATCCCATATCCTCCAGATTCATGACGATGTCACGGCGGGCATTCTCACCGAAATCCAACGGTCCGATATCGAAATAGCCTGCCTGCTCATGGGTGTTGGTAGTCGGCATGGTATTTTCATCCGTATTGAATAAGAAAAATTCGCACTCTGGTCCCACTTCAAAGGTATATCCCATCTCTTCTGCCTGCTTCACCGCACGCTTCAGCACATACCGGGGATCACCTTCAAAAGGCTGACCGTTGGGGCGATAGACATCACAGATCATACGTGCCACCTTGCCCTGCTGGGGTCTCCAGGGGAAGATCTCTAACGTGGACAGATCCGGGTACAGATACATGTCGGATTCCTCGATCCTGGCGAATCCATCGATCGCCGAACCGTCAAACATACATTTATTGCTCAACACCCGGTCTAACTGACTGGCTGTCACTGCAATATTTTTCAGATTGCCAAACAGATCCGTGAACTGCAGACGGATGAATTCCACATCCTCTTCTTCCACAAGACGGATGATATCTTCCTTGGTATAATTGTTCATCGTTACCCTCGTTTCTGCGCCGCCTGTCTGCTCCTTTTCCACGGGGCGGACGCATCCGTGAAAAATACTTACACTAACTATAGCAATGCCTGTTTTGTCTTGTCAATGCGAAGTTCTCCTCATTTGCGGTACTACGTGGGAGCTCCTGCGCATACTATTTATAAAGATCATCCCATCATTCCAAGGAGACCCAAGAATGAGTGCAAATACAAAGATCGTCGTACTTCGCAGAAAAGAACTGCTCTATACCGGAATCTTCGCCGCGCTGGGGGTGCTGTTCATCATATTACTATTAATGCTGTTGCTGCCGGGCAAGGATACGGATGCCACCTATGGGACACCGGATTCCCCTGACGGTACTGCTGCTGCCGAAATGCCGGACAATGTGGCGGATGTCTCCACCGGGGCCGTTGCCGATACCGGCAATACATATATCCCCGGAATCTATACCACGGAGCTGATCCTCGGCAATGAGACCGTCAATGTGGAAGTCATCGTGAGCGACCACGCCATCACATCCGTCAGCCTCGCCGATCCAAGCGAAACACTTACTACCATGTATCCACTGCTCGAGTCCACCATGGAATCCCTGAATGACCAGCTCTGTGAGATGCAGGATCCGGAGCAGGTCACCTATTCCGCAGAGACCAGATATACTTCGCTGGTGCTGCTGGAAGCGGTGAAGGCATCGCTGGAAAAAGCAAAGCCTAAGGCTACACCGGAAGCCACGGGCGCGCCGAATGCAACGAATGCACCGGCAGCCTCTCCGAATGTACCGAAAGCGGATATCAATCCTGCGGCATAAGGGACTCAGGTGCCGTGCATAAAATTCAGTGCTGACGTAAAAAAGGGTGCATGCCTCCCGGCATGCACCCTTTTGTGCGTTTTATTGTAATATTTTGTTTGCAACACTGGGTTTATTTTATACTATTTGCGGTGGAGATGCAAGGGAAAATTACTTCTCTTTTTTCTCTTGCTTCTTTGCTCTTGCTGCTTTCAAAACATCAGCAAGATTATCGCCATTAAGCACTCCCGGATAATTTTCCTGAAATCCCACTAAAGTATCTTTATTTTCCTGCTCACTTTATACTCCAATATCCGCCTTTACTCGGGCCTTCATATTCGATTATTCCACTAGTCTTCAATTTATTTATTGAACGTTTAACCGTACTGAGTGAAACCTCTATCTGACTCGCCATTTCCTCTCGTGTTACATACTTATTCATTCGTATCAACTGCAAAATAGCATCCTCCACTGATGTCGCATTTTGGGGTTCATTTTGGGGTTCATTTTGGGGTTCACCTTGTTCCATTAAGAAATCCGGATGAATAGGTATCTCAACAGTAACTGCTCTTCTTTCATCATCCGTTTCAAATGTCGCTTTAGGAGAACCATTATCTCTAAGTTCCTCTTGTATAGTAGGAATTCCTGTAGATTTTCCTTCTGTCAAATCTAACTCCTTCAAAAATTCTCCCAATCGTTTGTTTCTATAATATCGAGATTTGAATCGTTCTCCCTCAGCAATTGTCTTTTGCGAGATTGAACGGTCAATACCTGGATAACTAATAATTCGAACACAATCTGGTTCAATCTCTATGATTATTGCCTGATAGGATTGATAATCACGATGATAAAAAGCATTGACCACAGCTTCCTCTAACGCCTGATACGGATAGCTGTACCGGCGAATGGCTTCCATCTGATAATCTACTTTCGTGACCTTTTCCTCAATCACCATGTCCTGTAGCTTTTCCATAGTTCTTTTAATCATTGTCGGCACAGAGCCTTTGATAACCGGCACTTCAATAAAATTATTTGGATTTTTAATGCTACCTTCCGGAAATTTTGTAATTTCAACCTGCGTATATGGAAAGAATTTGTCCAAATGCTCACAAAACATCATCAGTGCCGCATTAGATATACATAGCTGCTCCGGTGGTCCTACAAGAAGCTGCATGTCTCCAAGCACTTCCATAACACCACGTTTTCCAATCTGCTTTGCCAGCTTGCTTTTGGTTGTATTGAGATGGTCCGTTAACAACGCAACCGATATGTCTGACTCTGTAGCCTCAAAATTAGGTCTCGTGTCAAACGGTGCGTAGTTTGTCATATTAATTAATTCTCGTTCCTGCTCCGCATTTGCACGAACCGAACTTGTCGCATACCGTATATAGTAATAATACTTTTTATCCTTCTTAGCAGTAACATGCTCTGGTGCCTTATACGGTCTTTGCACTCCAGGTGTCACCCACAATACAACAACATTTTTCCCATCAACTTGTTCAATGATCACACGTGGAAAATATGCCGGAATCATTGTATTATTATAACCCAAAAGTTCCTTTTGTATGGTATCCAACTCATATTCTTCCAAACCCTTTACCGGGCGAACTGCAACACCGTTTTTCTCCTCGACACCAATCAAAACATATCCGCCACCAACATTGTCAAAATCATTGGCAAATGCACAAATGCTATGATAAATATCATCCGGATTCCACGATGCTTTAAATTCGATCCTATCAGATTCCACTCTTCGCTTATTTAATAAATCTTCTATGCTAAGCTCCAATTCCATTTACTTCACCACTTTCATAATTTAGGACTGCCCATCTCTTTCTCAGCATTCTCTCGTTTAATCCGATAATCCGAAAGCACTTTCAGTATTTCCGGGTCAGTTACATTGGATTCATAATCTGAAAAATCATTACTTTCAATTATTGGCTTAATTTGTTTCATCATTAACCATAATTTATCGTAACAAATCAATTTGCCCCTCCCAATAAGACGAAAAACACCTTCGTCGGAGTTTGCATTTGCGTGTGAGACTTCGGTGTTAATTATTTTACACTCGTATTCGTTTCAAAAATATCTATTAGAACCGGAAGCATTGCTTGCTGCTCTCTAACCTACGAAGATGCCGACAGCGGATATCAATCCTGCGGCGTAAGGGACTCAGGTACCGTGCATAAAATTCAGGGCTGACTCAAAAAAAGGCGCATGCCTCCCGGCATGCACCCCGTTGTGCGTTTTATTGTAATATTTTGTTTGCAACACTGGGGCTTTTTTATACTATTTATGGGGGAGATGCAAGGGAAAATTATTTCTCTTTTTCTCTTTTATCAGCAGATATTTCGCACCTCACTTTCTACAATATTAAATCGTATAAATTCCGGTATCGCATTTGCAAGTGCCTTTTCTTTTATACGTTCATCTCCCGTCGCTGCATATGCCACTTCAACACCTGCAGAAAAATATAATTTTTCAAGCTTCTGGGAGCGAATATCATTATAATTTGTACAAAGAGGTAAATCGTTCATCCTGGACAAGTAATCAATCATAGCCAGTAGATACATAGCTTCTCTGCACCATCTGCGTTCATAAAGCTTTCTTACTTCATCCGTCTCAAGTGTTTCGATAATAAAATCCATATCACCCATATCCTTTACATGATGGCATGTATTACTTTTAAATGTTTCAAACGAACATCTATAATCTATATTATCTGCACTATTATTTTCCAATATCGAGTCTACCGTTACATTAAGCACCTTGGCGATTTTATGCAGAGTTCCTGCCGTGCATTTATCAAGGTCTGCTTTTCCATTACAGATATCAGTAATTGTTGTCATTGCAACTCCGCTTTCCTTGCTCAAACGATACCTCGACATTTTTTCTTTTTCAAGTAAATCATTAATTATCATCTGCTTCCCTCCTATTTATTAATATATCGGTCAGCCGAACTATTGTCAACAATATTATTTACAATTAATATATCCGAGAATTACTGGATCAAAAGCCGTCTTCATTAAAAACATTTTATTCAAATTGATTTTAATAAAATTCTTCTGAATAAAATTCAACATGAACTCTTATGTTTTGCAATCTTTTACCATTTTTGACAAAATAGAAAACGCTTATGCTACGAGATTCCTATGGAATTAATTTGGAAGTTTTAACAGTAAAAAACATAAAAGAAGCCGGTGCATCAGCACCGACTTCTCTTGTATTACGTTAGTTATGAACCTTTTACAGAGATTACTGTAACAGAGACAGTACGCCCTGGTTGGACTGGTTAGACTGAGCCAACATAGCCTGACCTGCCTGAGCCAGGATGTTGTTGTTGGAGTACTTAACCATCTCAGTAGCCATATCGGTATCACGGATCTGGCTCTCTGCGCTGGTGGTATTCTCTACAACGTTATCCAGGTTGCTAATGGTATGCTCTAGACGGTTCTGAACAGCACCAAGTGCGGAACGCTGGGTGGATACCTTCTGGATAGCTTCCTTGATGGTCTCGATAGAGCCCTTAGCGTTGGTGTCATCGGTTCCGTCAACCTTCAGACCGTTTACGCCTAAGCCCTTAGCAGACATAGCGTCAAGATTTACGCTGATCTGATTGTTGGATGTAGCATCTGCACCTACATGAAGAGTCAGAGTTAAAGCACCTGTCAGATCCTGCTTAGCAGAAATGTCTGCTACAGCTGCATCAATCTTATTTCCTAAAGCATCATATACCAGAGGAGCATCCGCTTTTACTGTACTGGAAACAGTTCCAGCAGCGTTAGTGGTAGATGAGAAGTACTTGCTCAGTGCATTTTCAGGAATTCCATTGCCGTCCTTGTCATAATACTTTACAGTGTCACCATCTTTATAGCCTGCGGTTGCTTTGCTTGCGGTAAATGTCTCGGTTCCAGGTGTAATCGCATCCGCTTTATCCTTCTCTCCAAGGTTGGCATTTTCCAATGTAAATGTTGCAATTTCATTTCCCTTAGCATCTTTAATACTGTAATCATTATCCTTCGTATTCGTTACAGTATACTTATCTGTGCCATTTAACGAAACTGTTGCGCTATTAACAACCTTACCAGTAGTCGCGGAATCTTTGCTACTATACTGAACATTGATACCCTGATCTCTGATCAATTTAGCAACTTCATTCTGTTCGTCCGCAGATGCCGTTGTCTGAAAGGTCATAGTTGTAATCTTAGAACCCTTGGTTGATGCAGTTGTAGACATCGTAGCGGTTGCAGCCTTACCAGTAGCAGTTGCATAAGAATAGGTATATGCTTTCTCATTATCCTGATCACCCTTCAGCAGATAGGTCTCGTTGAACTTAGTGGTCTCAGCAACACGGTCGATCTCGGTGGTCAGCTGGTCGATCTCGTTCTGGATGTAGCTTCTATCGTCCTCAGACTGAGTTCCGTTTGCAGCCTTAACAGCCAGCTCATTCATTCTCTGCAGCATATCCTGAACTTCGTTCAGAGCACCTTCAGCGGTCTGCACTGCGGAGATACCGTCCTGTGCGTTGCTGGAAGCCTGTGTCAGTCCTCTGATCTGCTTTCTCATTTTCTCACTGATGGAAAGTCCTGCTGCATCATCTGCTGCTCTGTTGATCTTGTAACCGGATGATAACTTCTCAGTAGACTTAGCCTGGGATTTTGTGGTGATGCCTAACATTCTGTTAGAGTTCATAGCTGTAAGATTGTGTTGTACTACCATAATATATTCCTCCTTGAATTGACGAGCGCTTCCCTGCGCTCCGTTATTTGCTTTGGCAATGTCAGCTTCAAGTTCGCACATCCTGTTACCTTCATCGCCATTGTCTTCCGTCTCTCCGGCGTGCGAAACCTTCGATTCGGAAGAGGTTCGGTAAGCAAATGTTTTATTTGCTTTACTTGTTAAGTATATCGGAGAGGATTTTGGAAACTTAACCCCTCTTTGAAAAAAAATTTGACTTTTCATTCCGGCATTTTTCGAAAATACGATATTCTTAGACATTTACATCATGATCTGCTCAAATTTTCCCATGTCACAGAAATCCTGAATTTTCACGTTTTAATGCTGCAGCAAACTCATTTTCGGCTATTACATATTCTGCTCATTTTGCCGAAATAGATAGTAACAACATAATGAAGCGGAGGGTAATTATGCAAGTAAAAAATTATTCCTATTTTGTAGGGGAAGATCAAGTACAAAACAGACGTCATTCTGTATCAGATGGCAAAAACGGCAAAGCAAAAAACGGTGGTAAATCCATAGATGCCCGCAGTATGGCTTCCGTCACCGATCCGATCGCTACAAAGAAGGCCCAGGTTCGGAAAAAAGCTATGAAGATCATCGGGGATGCCTTTGCCGGAGAGAGTAAGATTGATGACGATATGACAAATCGCAGAGAAAAAATACGCTCTCTCACCAGGGAAATCGGTGACAGCACAAAGGCGATCAGTGATATCGAAGCCTCCAGAGCCGCCCTGCAGGATAAATTCGGTGTGTCCTCAGACAGCCAGGAACAAAAAGATCTGGAACTACTGGCAAAAGGCGTAGAGACCGGCTTCTCCGGTTCGGATGTCCGCTTAACGAAAGAGGAAGAAGAACAGATTGCCAAAATAAAAGCTGCCGGATTAACAGAATACCAGCAGCAGTCTCTTGCCTTAAAAAAATCAGAAGAATCCTATGTCAACGAACTTGCCGACGCCAGGAATGAGATTCAGACAGAAAATGCCGTGATCCGCCAGACGAAGATTGAACGGTTAAAATCCAATTCCATGGGAGCTGCATTTGAGCAGGCAGATGCAGTAATGGGCGCTGCCAGCGACGAGATCATGGGCATGCTGATTGCGGAAGGCAAAGACCACATCGACGAGAAGCAGGAAGAAGAGAAGAAAACAGCCGAGGAAGCTGCAGACAAAAAGAAGGAACTGGAAGAAAAACTGCAAGCCAGAAAAGACGAAAAGAACGAGCAGGAAGAGCTGACAAAAAATATCGTGGAAGCTGCGAACAAGCAAGCCGGTGGTACAGACAGCGTAGTTCAGGCCCAGCAGGAGATCAAGGATATGATGAACAAATTAAAACTGGTCGAAGATGACGTCAAAGGTGCCGCGGTCGATCAGGGAATCTGACTATTCTGCCATTCATCAACAACGTATGAAAATTTGCTTTCGCTATTGCCAAATTCACTTCTAAAAATCGCGCCCAACATCCGATATCGAATGGTGGGCGCATGATTTCTTCCGTTATTTTTCTTGTATAATAGTCCTATACCAAAGTGAAAAAGGGGAAACGATTCCATGAAAATTGCAATATGCGATGACGATAAGAATGAACTGTTCCGGATACTGTCTGTTCTCGCAGATTACCAGACACAGCGAAACATAGAATTTTCCTACAAACCTTTCGACAACAGTACGGAGCTGGCGTCGAATCTTTTACAGGAGCATTATGATATTTATCTGTTGGATGTGGTGATGCCGGGACTGAACGGCATCGAACTGGCCAAAGAGATCCGAAGCAGTGACAAGGCCGCAGACATTATTTTCCTGACGTCTTCTCCCGAATTTGCGGTAGAGAGTTATACCGTGAAAGCTTCCAATTACCTGGTGAAACCCGTTTAAAGAGACCGGCTGGTTGAAGCTCTGGATGACATCATGCGTACCAGAACCGAAGACCGCGATTCCTGTCTGGTATTGAAGAGCAGCGTCGGCGTACACAAAGTCCATATGTCTGAAATCATTTATATTGAAGCCTTGAACCGAAAAATCATTTATTACCTGAGAAACAACAGTCAGATCACCTGCGTGGAAAAGTTTGCTTCTGTCTGCGACCAGTTGCTGCAACACCCGGAATTTCTCCTTGCACACCGCTCTTTTCTGGTCAACATGAACTATATTCGCAGGATCGACGCAGCCGACCTATATCTGGCAAACGGCAAGTGCCTTCCGCTTGCCCAGCGCAGGATCTCGGAGATCAAGAGACTCTACCTTGCTTTTCAAATGGAGGAATCCATATGAGTGAATTTGTATCCCTTTTAGGACTTATCAATTACGGCTTTGTCCTTTTCTTTGGTATCGTGATGTCTCTCTACCTGGCAGATATCCATTTTGAGGACAATAAGATCCCTTATATCATCACGATCCTTGCTTTGGGCGCAATACAGCTTCTGTCTTACCTTATGATGGGGGAGAATCTGCTCTATAAATGCTATCCGCTGCTCATACATCTGCCGCTGGTCCTCCTGATCCGTTTTGCCTTTCACCGGAATATCTATATCGCGACGATCTCTGTGCTGTCCGCTTACCTGATGTGCACTCCCAGAAAATGGTTCGGCACGCTGGCAGCCTTCTTTTTCGACGGCAGTCCGGTTGTAGCCAATCTCGTCTCTATCTGCGTGACGATTCCGCTGCTGTATCTGGTCATCCGCTATATTGCGCCTTATATCATCCGTCTGCATTATGAGAATAAGAAGACTCTGTTGCTCTTTTTCCTGCTGCCGCTTTCCTATTACATTTTGGAATACACTCTGACCGTTTACACAGATCTCTTGTATACCGGTGGTCCGGTCATTATTGATTTCATGGACAGCTTTCTTGTGCTCTTCTTTTTTATCCTGGCTATGGTGTCGCTGGATTTTTCCAATAAAAAAAGCACGGCGGAACGTGAAAATCTGCTGCTTACCACCGCAGCCGCACAGGCGTAGAAGGAGATTACACAGTTATCCACTTCTCAGAAGCAGGCGTCCATCTATCGTCATGATCTGAGACATCATATGACCTTTTTGCAAAACTGTATTGCAGAAAATGAGTTGGAACAGGCTTTGGAATATATTCACCAGATCTGTGCCGATATCGATAACAGCCGTGTGATCAGATACTGTGAAAACGACGCTCTGAACCTGATTCTCTCTTCCTATGCCGGTCAGGCGTCAGATGCCGGAATCGAATTGCAATTTACCGTGACTGCCACCGATTTTACACGCTTTCAGATCACTGATTTGTGCAGCCTTTTTGCAAATGCTCTGGAAAATGCGATTTACGCCTGCGAAAAGATTCCTGCTCCTGAGAAACGCTATATTACGCTGAAAGTTTATGAAAAAAATAACCGGATCTGTATACAGATAGCAAACAGCTATCTACAGGAGCCGGTATTTGAAAATGAGATTCCCATCTCTCACGAACCCAATCACGGTCTCGGCACCAAAAGCATGATCTCCGTTGTAGAAAAATATCACGGAGTGTATGGATTTTTTGCTGAGGATGGGAAATTCCGGTTTCAGGCATCACTGTAAACAGTCTGGTTTACGTTCCTTTACGTATTTTCTAATATATATACGTAATGAGCATGCCACTTCTTACAGTAACCACAATTTTTCTAATCCGAATGCAATATTTTTTTATTTTTTATTTTTTTCTTATTTAGGGATAAAGACGTATACGCAAAAACATTTTTGAAATTATAGGTCCCTGTCTGATATTCAGGCAGGGACTGTATTTTAGATCATCCAGACCGGTACGATATAATTGTCTCTGTCAATCGCACTAAGTCCCGGTTTCATGCAGATAACTGCGCCCTTCGCACGAGGCGTTGATGCCTTGTCGAGTAATTCAAATACCTTTACCAGCTCTGTTCCGGGATTTGCAGTTTTCTTAATCTCAATCGGATTCAATATTCCATCATGTTCCAGGACAATATCAATCTCCCTGGCATCTTTATCACGATAATAGTACAAATACGGCTCTTTTCCACAATTCAGGTAGGTTTTCTGAATTTCCGCGACCACATAATTCTCCAAAATAGCCCCGTTCATAGCACCGCATTCTAACGTTTCCGCACTGCTCCATTTCGTCAGGTAACACACCAGACCCGTATCATAGAAATACAGTTTTGGCGTTTTCACAAGGCGCTTCAACAAATTATTAGAATACGGATGAAGATAAAAAATAATTCCCAGCGTTTCCAGAATTGTCAGCCAATCCTTCGCCTGCGTCTGATTGATATCTGCATCTCTGGCAATCTCTGCTGCATTAACCATCTGCCCACATCTTGCTGCCACCGCAGTAATAAACCGGAGGAACTTAAGCGAATCTATGGCATCCGATAATTCTCTTACATCCCGCTCAATATAAGTAGACAGATAACTGCTGTAAAAAAGCTGACTGTTACTGTTAATACCGCTTACGATCGCCGGCATGGAGCCCTGATAAATCCGCTCAAAGATCTCTCTTGTATCAGCTTGCTCTCTCTCTTTCTGCCTCTCGCTTAAATCCTCCAGATCTACCGTAAACGGTTTCATCGTTCCTCCGGATATCTCTGCCTGTGACAGGGATGTAAGTGAAAGTACTGCCACTCTTCCTGCCAGTGACTCCTGTACTCCCTGCATCAATTTGAACACCTGTGATCCCGTAAGCCAAAATGCTCCCGGCTCATGGTTTTTATCTACATTTATCTTGATATAGGTAAACAGTTCCGGTGCATATTGAACCTCATCAATCAATACAGGTGGTTTATGCAGTTGCAGAAACAGTTCCGGATCGGTCTTTGCAATATTTCTTTCGTTCAAATCATCCAGTGTTACATATCCCCGCTCCGTTCCCTCCATCAGTTTTTGGAGCATTGTCGTCTTTCCTACCTGTCTAGGTCCCGTTACCAGGAGTACCGGATATTCCCTGGTTACCTGTCTTACTACATTCTCCAGATTTCTTTTGATATAATTCATAAAAGTCCCTCTTTCGGCTAATCTTTTTTATGATTATATTTTAGCCGGATTTTTTTAAAATATCAAGCATTTTTCGGCTAATCTATACTTTGATCATATTTTAGCCGGCTCACATTTTTATTCTTTCACATTGATTCTGTCATAAAAAAGAGAAGCAGTGATCTGCTTCCCTTCGTCTGTTGTATTTATTGTTTATTATCGTACATCTGAGGCGGTACGTATCCGGCGCCGCTCATGCTCTTGTAGTAGTCAAACGCGCTTTTGGCATTTTTACGTCTCTGGCCGATTCCGGCACGTTCCCTGGCGAAATAGTTCTCGACCAGTTTCTTGTTCCGGGCTTCCTGTGCCTGTACGGACACGCTGAGTTCCGTCACCTTGGCAACCTTGGCCTGCAACTCCTTAATCTGGACTGCATAGCGCTGTCTGTTGCCCTCCAACTCCTTCGCCAGCTTCTCATACAGGATCTCGAAGCCTTCATCCAGGCGGACGACCTCATCGATCAGGCGCTGTTTCTCCTCCACGGCATCATCGAACAGGCTCATGTCCACTTTTTCCGCAGAAAAGATTTCTTCCTGACGCTTATTATATTCCCGGATCTTCTGCAGTACTTCCAGCTTCTTATCCAGACTTTCCGATAAAATGGTCAGCTGATTCTCCATCAGTCATTTCCTTTCTTGGCACCGGCCTTCATGACTTCTTTCCAGTTGTCGCGGATCGAATGGAGATGCGTGTTGATCTCTTCGAGAATCTCCTTATCCTTTTTGACATTGGCTTCCACCAGCCGTCTCTCCAGATAGCTGTAAATATTATCGAAATCCTTGGAAACTTCGTATTTCATATCCAGTGTGGAATGCAGATATCCGATGATATTCTGCACCTTGCGGATATTCTCATGCGCTCTGGGAATGTCATTTTTCTCTACGGAAAGCTCTGCGATGTTACAGAACTTAATGGCTCCGTCGTAAAGCATAAGCGTCAGTTCTGCCGGAGATGCGGTCAGAACCTTGCTGTTATTATACTGTGCATACGCACTGGGTAATGCCATATCATGATCCTCCTAATAAGCCGGTCACCGCACTGGAATTGCTCTGCAGCTTTGCAAGAGCCGTCTCCATCTTGGAGAACTTGGAATACCATTTATCCTCGTAATCGTTCAGCTTCTTCTCCAGTTCGGAGATCTTCGTCTTATAATCATCATAATCCGATTTCATCTTTTTGTCATCATAAAAATTACCGTAGGAGCGATAACCCTCTACCGATTTGGACAGATCACTCATTTTCGTATACAGATTCTTGAACAGTCCGGAGAAAAAGCTTACGACCGTATCGGGATCACTGCTGATCATGCTCTTAAGCTTGTCTGCATTACCGGAGGTACTGGAGTCATCTGCATCTCCATTGATATGGTAGGCATTCTTCTCATTCTCCGCTGCGGTAAAGTAGCTCAGAGTCTCAATACCAAAATCGCTGAGATACATGTTCTTGCCGTTTACTTCCACACTGCCTGCCATAATTTCTTTTAAGGCAGAGCTTACGGTAGACAGATTGCTGTCTCTGCGGAGCAGGGCATCCTTGATCTTCTGCTCGTATTTCTCTACCTCGGAGTCGGACATAGCATCCTTCTCGTCATCGGTCAGCGGCTCATAGCCTTTGGCAGAATCTGCATTATACAGCTTATCCATCTCATTGATAATGGAATTGTAATCCTTCAGGAAACCCTTGATCATATCGTAGATGCCGTCTACGTCATCCTTCGTAGTCACCACGACGTTCTCAGCGGTCTCTTTCATGGCTGTAATGGTCAGACCGTTGATGGAGAATACATTGGTGTTGCTCTCGTACTCCGTACCATTCAGAGTGATCTTCGCATTCTGTGCATCGATCTTATTGGCACTTGCACTGTCCAGTCCCAGGCTCTTAAGTACGTTATTGCCGGTCTCATCGGATGCGGTAATGCTGAAATCATTGCCTTCTCCGGAATCCTTGGCACTGATATAGAATCTCTGCTGGGTCTCATCAAAGTTGGCATTCAGTCCGGCTTCTTTTAATTTGGTCAATACATCAGAGATAGTAGTATCCGCAGTGATCTCCAGTTCTACATTGGTATCACCGCTCTTGATATTTAATTTGGTGCCGGTGCTCAGATCCAGAGCAGTACCTTTATTATCCACACTCAGATCGGACAGCTTCGTCAGGGCATTAAGCTTGAAATCGTCCCCGTCTGCATCTGTTTTGGTTCTCAGAGAAGTCTTGCCGCCGGTCATGTAAGCAGTCTTGGCCAGCTGTGTGATCTTGAGGTTCTGCACGCCGTTCATGGCATTCTCACCGGTGATGATGCTGGCTGCGGTGCTGTCGGAGACGGATGTGGTCTTCTTCATATAAGCACTGGTAAAACGCATATTATTGACGTATTTGGACTGCAGATTCTTCAGCTTGGTGTTCAGATCCTTCCATGCCGTAGTCTTCCACTCCAGCTTGGTCTGTGCCTTTTTCGCATCGTCTACCTTGGTCTGCTTCGCAGACACCAGCTGCTGGATAATGCTCTCTGTGTCCATACCGGAGATCAGTCCGGATAATCTCATTGTTGATGATGCCATATTGTTATCCTCCTATCTTATCTTTTCTCATCTACCAGGATACCGGCTAACTCCCACACTTTGGCGATCATGTCCAGGGTCTTCTCTGGAGGGAGCTCCTTGATCACTTTCTTGGTATCCTTATCTATGATCTTGATGGTTACGCGGTTGGTTGCCTCATGAATGCCGAAGACCGCTTCGGAATGAGACATCATGTTCTTGTTCAGCTTCTCTACCGCTTTCTTGATCTGCTCATTGGTCACATGCTGTTGCTGCTCCCTATTGGGATCGGCAGAGGTATTGCTCTGCTCCTTGCCCTGAGCATTCTCAACGACTGCTGTCGTCTGATCGATCTTGTCTATTGGCTTTACATTGGCAGGATTGTATTCAGAGGCGTTTTCCTCTGTGGTCACTTTTGTAGCTGCATTCTTGGCAGCGGCCGTATTCTGTGCCTGCACTGTCATGATACTGGAAATCGGTTCTATGGTCATAATGGTCACCTCCGTGTGATAAAAGCGCCTTCCGTAGGCGCACGACCTTGCTTCTCTAAGGATTGTATCGGTAAATCCTTAGAAAAAATTAATAGGAGATGCAAAAAATTGCACCTCCTATGCCTAATTTCCTATTTTCCTATTTTATCTTCTGCCTACCCAAACAGGTTCTTCAGTGCTTCCATACCGTCAGCATCCACCGAAGCCCTGTTGGCTTCCTGGATCTGTAGGTATACTTCCTTGCGGTAAATGGGCACTTCCTTGGGAGCGGAGATGCCGATCTTGACCTGGTCGCCCTTCACTTCCAGGACGGTGATCTCGATGTCATTGTTGATGATGATCGCTTCGTTTTTCTTACGGGATAATGCCAGCATCTTACTCACCCGCCTTTCTGGATTTCAGGATATCGTAGATGGGGAATTTCACGGGATACTGGTTGCCTTCGAGGATGATCTGACATGCCTTACGCTCTTCCACATTGATGACAAAGGGTCCCTGGAGGTTCACGGTCATCTTCGTCAGATCGGAAGGTACGGTCACGGTCACCATGACCAGAATGTTCTCCGGGGTGAGTGTTCCTACACCGGTGAGCAGCTCATCATCCACCTCGGGATCGTAGTCCGGGGTGACCAGCAAAGGATCCATGACCGGCATGGCAAAGCTGGGTTCTTCGATGGACTGCAGATAACGGATACCGGCACTGCTGCCTTTTTCCTCGTCATGCAGCATGGTGAAATGCTTCAGCTCCGGAAATCCGATGATTCCTTTATCAAATGTGATGATCTTGTTATCCGCAATCTCTACTTCCCCAAAATTTTTCGTCTGAATCTTCATAGAATACCTATGCCTTTCCGTACCTGCAAGCTTCCAGGTACTTCCGTATTTTTTACACTATCCTCTTAGATAAAGTTCAAAAGTGTGGTCTGCATGACTTTACCGGTAGCCATCAGTGCAGCATCGTAGGTCATCTCCGCACTCTTTAAGTTAATAGCGGTCTCTGTCACATCAATATCTTCGTTTTCGCTCTTTAATGTCTCAAAGGTAGTCTTCTGGCTCTTCATACGGTTCTCAATCAGCTCCAGCTTGCTGCTTCTGGTACCGCAGTTGGTGATGCACAGGTTGGCATCATCGAGATATCCCTGGAAGGTGGTAATGCTGCTCTCGAACAGCTTCTGGCACTTATCCTTGGACAGAGTCAGTGCTTTTTCCACGGCTTCCATCTGTTTTTTCAGAATATCCGCATCGCCGCCGGTAGCATTTTCCTGCAGGCCTTCGATCTTGGTCTTCACTGTCTCCAAATCCAGCACATCCTGCATCGCCTGTACCAGGTCATCCACGGTACGGCCGATTCCGTGCTGGAAGCACTCATCTGCAGTGGAATTTACACGGATGGTCTGATTGAAGCCTACATCATATTCGATCACCTGTCTGTCCTCATCATCCTGTGTATATTTCTCATTATATTTTATTGTCTTGCCATCCACGGTGGCATCACACTTGAAGTAATGCTCCGGCCGCAGATCTCCCTTCACCCAGTGATTCTTCTGATAGGTTACCTGAATCTCACCCTCATTTTTACCGGAAGTGGCAGGATCATCCTTGCAATCCATCAGGGTCTTGTAGCGGTTCTCGCCCAGGAGCAGCTCTCCGGTCTCCGGTACATACACGATAGCATCAGGGTTACCGGCTACCTTGCTGTAGGGATCCGCGGTAGAGGAAATTTCCTCAATGGCCGGCTGGTGGGTATTCTGATCCGGCCATGTTACCTCCTGATAGCTGCCATCCGCCTGTTTCTCCTGAAAAGAAATGGAGGGAGTGCCGTTCTTTTTACAGTCATTATAGGACAGCTGAATACGATATACCTCCGTGGCCTTGACATCCTGTTCTGATATCTTATCAAAGCCCGCATCTTTATAATTCGCTGCGGTGATATCCAGCAGTTTACCGGTATTTACCTTGGTCAGCTTAGTGATGGAGCTGTTGCCCAGCTGCTCGGTGATATTGTATTCCGTGTTGTATTCCTTGTCAAAGCTTAAGGAAGTATCGGTACGATATCCGGTAAACACATAGCGTCCGGCGTAGTCGGCATCGCCGGTGCTGTAGACTTCATCTCCGAGGGCTTTCAGCTGTTCGAGAATGATCTGGCGGTCTTCTGCCTTCAGGTCTCCATTGGAGCCTTTCGTAGACTGATTGATCATGCTTGTGATGATCTCTGTCAGATTCTTCAGTGCATCTTCCGTCACGTCCAGCCAGCTCTCCGCATCGGGGATATTCTTGCTGTAATACTGGGTCACTTCCGTAACATTACTGCGCAGACGCAGGGCACGGATGGATACCACCGGGTCATCGGAAGGGCGGTTCACCTTCTTCTGGGTGGACATCTGTGTGCTCAGCTTATCCTGATATACTTTGTTCGTATTGATATTGGACAGATTATTACGTTGCATGATCTTGTTCGTAATTCTCATTTTGGTCCTTGTCCTTTCTCTCTATAGAATTCCATACCATTTTCATACTAGACTCCGGTCTCCAGGATCAGTCTGTCATAGATCTCCGTCAGGGTCTGGATCATCTTGGATGCCAGATTATATCCATTCTGGTATTTTACCAGATTCACAGCTTCTTCATCCTCATCCACACCGGAGATGGAGATTCTCTGGTTATCGATAGTAGCGGAGATATCCTTAAAGCTTGCATAGAAGGTATTGGCTCTGGAAGCATTCAATGCCACATCCGATAAGATACACTGCAAAAATTCGGAAGCATTACATCCGCGGAAGCTCATCTTGCTCTTATCCGTAGCCAGATTCTTCAGATCGTTCAACAGGTCATTCTGTTCCACGCCGTCAGATGCATTTTTTCGGTTTGCCATCAGGCTGGGATCCTGCTCCATGGCATCCAGAATATCGAAATTCTTCGCTGTCAGACGATAGTAGCTGTCATCGTTGACTTTTACCGTAACTTTACTGTTTTTCTTCTCCTGCTTGTCATATCTCTTGGCTGCATCATCCAACAGGAACTGCTCACTGCTGGTTGCCTTATTGCCGGTAAACATCTTCACACCGGGATCTCCGCTTCCGCTGTAGCCGGAAGTCAGAATATCGTTGAATTTCTGGGAAAATGTACGGATCCACTCATTCATCTGGTTCATGTAATAAGGGATGCCCTGATAGGACAGGTCGGTACCGATCTCTGCCTTTTTCCCTACACGGTCATTGGTAATTCCCCGGGGATTCTTCTCACTGTCCGATAAGGTAAAAGTATACGTATAAGTGGCGTTGCCGTTCGCATCATATTCGCAGGTATATTCCCAGGAATCATAATAGAATTCCTGATTGCCCAGATCGATGATACCGCCCTGATCCGACAGATTACATTTATTCAGGTCCTGCAGATAAGCCTTGGTTACTTTTACGGTTACGGTATCGTGGGTCTTGCCGTCTGCCGTGGTCGTCGTGCCGGTGGCGGTCACCTGTCCGGTGAAATTCTCGCCGTTGTTACCGTCACGCATCTGGATCAGTCCCGCCAGATCACCGCCCATGGATGCATTGTACAGGTTGAACTTCTGCCCGTCCGCCCAGTAGACTTCATAGAGACCGTCGATATCGGTCTGGTTTACTTTCTCATAGGAGGTTCTTGCCACACATTCGAGACCGTTGTAATCACTGCCGTCTACCAGCATCTGGCCTCCGGCGATCTTGACCATGTATCTGTTGGCTCCAGTCTCACGGTTCTCGTTGTTGGCATCGATGATCGGAGTCTCCTTGACTTCCACATCCACGATCTTGGATAATTCATCGATCAGCAGGGTTCTGCGGTCACGCAGCTCATTGGCCTTTGTTCCAGCCAGTTCAATGGTGTTGATCTGTTTATTCAGGGAGGCGATCTCACCGGCAAGGGAATTGATCTGATCCACCTTCAGTTTGATCTCTTGGTTGATATCCTTCTGTACTTTTTCCAGATTGCCCGCCATACCGTTGAAATACTCTGTCAAAGCTCCGGCATAGCCTACGAACTGGGATTTGGCTGTGGCACTGTTGGGATCTTTTAAAAGAGCCTGCATACCGGTGATCATCAGCTGATCGAAGATAGTCTTGAATCCGGTACTCTTGCCGTCATCATCAAAATACGTCTCCAGCTGCTGCATGTAATACTGCTTCATATCGTATTCGCCCAGCTGTGCATTGTTATCCCAGAATCTTCCGTCATAGAATTCATCCCGGATACGCTCAATGGCCAGTGTCTCTACACCGGCACCGGCACAGCCGTAGGTCTGGAATACACGCAGGGCATTGGATGCCTGCTGTGTTACCTGCTGTCTGCTGTAGCCTTCCGTCTGTACATTGGCGATATTATTGGAAGTGGTATTCATGGCAGCATTACTGGCCAGAAGTCCCGTATATGCAATATTTAATCCAAAAAACTGTGAGGGCATAACTTACCTCCTATTTCTTACACATTACACACCCAGCGTGGAAAGAATGTGTTCCAACATTTCACTGATCACGTTGATATAACGGCTGGATGCGTTGTATGCGTTCTGGAACTTGATCATATTGGACAGTTCCTCGTCCGTGGATACACCGATAACCTGTTCTCTGGCGCTCTGTGTAGCTTCCACGGTGCTGACCTGATTCTCATAAATACTCCGGAATACATAGCCGGAATTGGATACCTGCGATACCAGGTCGGTATAATAATCTACAAAAGTAGTCTTTTTCTGTACATTAGGATTCAGCGTGTAGGCTTCCTCGGTAAATGCCGCTTTCAAAGCATCTGCGGTCTCCTTATCCTCGGAACCGTCTGCCAAACGGAATCCAAGCTTGGAAGGCTCCTTCGTCAGCGCCGGATTTACCTGAAGATTGCCGATGGTATACAGGCTCTCAGGGCTTTCCGGATCTTCATCCTTCATAATCCAATACTCTGTTACACCGTCTTCTCCGATCACCTTCTCATAGCCATCCGTTGTGACCTTGGTAAACAGCTGGATGGGACTGCCATCCTCCATGCGCATATAGCCATTCGGATCCGAGACACAATAGCGGACATTGGGGCGTGTAGTACCATCTGCAAGTTTCAGATCTCCGGTCTGTACTCCTGCAGCCTTCGCCAGAATATCGTTCACCTTCGTCACCACATTGTGGATCATCTGGTCGAACTCACCCTGAATATTCATGACAACGGACTGGGAGACACTGTCGTATTTTCCTTCCGCCAGATCTGTATAATTGGCTCTGTGATCACCTCTGGCCAGAAGCATTGCCTTCAGGCCGCCGATATCTGTGTTCAGGTCGGAAGAAATCTCCACGGAGAGATCAAATACCTCTGCGCCGTCAATATTATAATCTCTGGTGCCGTCAGCTCTGACGGTGTAGGTGGCATCCTGCGGCCAGAACGGAGTGTAGAAGCCGGTGGCTTCATCCGTCTTCAGAGCGATCTCATAACAGGTTCCGTCCTTTACGAAATCCACGCCCTCGATCTGTACGGATACACTGCCGTATCGATCTTCGGAAAAGGTCATGTTGGTCAGCTCTGCCAGTTCATCCAGAATCTGATTTCTCGCGTCTCTCAGGTCGTTGGCATGTTCAATGCCGCCACTCTCAATGGCACGGATCTGATCGTTCAGCGTTAATAACTGGTTGCCGTATTTATTGATCTTATCTACATTCTGCTTAATCTGTGTGTTCAGGTTGTTCTGGTAGGAGCTCAATCCGCTGTATACTGCTCCGGCTCTCTGTACGAATTCCGTCGCTCTCTGCACCAGCATGCCCTGTGTTACAGAACTGCTGGGATCCTTGGAAAGCTCCTGAATAGCGGTCCAGAAGTCTGTCATGGTGGTCTGGAATGCCTCGCCGTTCAATTCTCCCAGCTGGCTCTCTACCTCTTCCATGACTTCTGTGGACACTTCATAGAACATACTACGTCCGGATTCCTTGCGGTATGTCTTGTCCAGGAAATAATCTCTGACCTGTTTTACGCGGGAATATGTGACACCCAGACCTGTCTGTTTGTTGGAAATAGACTTAGGGTCTGTCGATAATGTGACATAAGCTCTGTTAGACTGCTGTACCTGTTGTCTGGTATAGCCGGTGGTGTCCACATTAGAAAGATTATGCGCTGTGGTATTCAGCGCATTCTGACTTGTCTGTAATCCGGACGAACCTATATATAAACTACCCATTAATGGCATAAACTTTCACCTCTGTATCAGGGGATCCTCAGATCCCCGGGATCCGGTCTTACTGCTTGGCATCGAATCCATGGTCAATGACCCCCATGGTATTGCCTGCATTGTAAGCTCCCCGGTTGTAATTCGCTGTCTCGGGTGCAGCCTTGGATGCCTGGAGGAGATTCATCTCGAATTCCACCATCTCCAGCGCGCTGTTTAACAGTTCACTGTTCTGCTCGTTCACGCGCTTCAGTCCCCGGACCGCTGCCTGTAATCTGTCGTGGGAATCCGCCAGTGCCTGCTGTTCCGCAGGCCGTGCAGATAACATAGTGATCAGATTCGGCAATTTCAAGTCGTTAACATCCCTGTTCAATACATCGGCTATGTCCGCAGTCACTCCCGCTCTCTGCTTGTCCAGATTGTGGATCCTGCTGACCAGCTCCTGCTCCTCGTCCGTGATCTTTTGTAACTCTGCAAGATCACCGCCTGCAATAATCGGTGTCTTGCGCTGTGATAACTGAAGCAAAGCTTCGTACTCCGTACTCTCTCTGTCCAGTACATCTATCAGGTTTTCCATTAAACTAGCCAAGGAACTACCTCATTTCTTCCTGCTTTTGAAGCAGCTTCTCCGCAAAGCTTGCATTATCCACTCCATAAGTACCGTTCTGGATTCTTGCTTTAATGGGAGCCGTTAACTCTTCCCTGATGTCAGGTGCTGCTGCCACTGCTGCCTTAGCGGTCTGGAAATCCTTGCCCTGGCTGCTGATCTGCAGTCTGTCCGTGTGTGACGCTGTCTGAGTCTTCTGAGTTCTGCTGACCTTCTGTGACTGATACAGCTGCTGTACCTGTGTATACGCTTCAATACGCATATCGACTCCTCCTTCCCGAATGTCTTTTGATGTTTCACAATATGTATCGGACGGATTTACAATTACTTTAGCCCTCATGGAAAAAAAGTAACGATCCGGACCGCCTGCGGGGGAACGTCCGAATCGTCACAAAATCTGTCAATATGCATTTTCGTTGCGGATCTCATCGTCTACCCGCCGTACCCGGTAGGTCTTGTCTCCCACCGTCACGGCGGTCACCGTATCGTCGTGGGCATACAATCCTTCTTCCACATAAGAAAATTTTTCCGGTGTCCTGCCATCTTCCAGGATCTGGATCAAAGCCTCCACCCTGGGGCCATGCAGCGGATTGCATTCTCCGATGCAGGTGATCTCATCCTTCAGCACGCAGTCCATGGATTCTGTGCTGACACCATCAAAAGACAATATCATAATATCTCCTGCCGCCAGATTGCTGCCGACCCTTTTTCCCGCCGCCCGGATCGCTTCCATGGCGCCAAAGGCCTCATTGTCGTTTTCGCAATAGACCACATTGATATTGTCGTATTTTTTCAGGAAAGCTTCCATGACTTCCTTCCCCTTGGCCTGGGTAAATTCTCCCGATACCTGGTCTAACAGATCCCAACCGTATTTTGCCGCGCCCTGCTCCAATCCTCTGGTACGTCCGATCTGGGCGGAAGCTCCGATATTTCCCTGAATATTTACAATATGAAGATCCTCCGGTGCAATTCCCTTGCTGATGGAAAAGGAATTCAGCCACTCCGACATTTTCAGGCCTTCCAGTTCAAAGTCCGAACCCACGAAGCAGGTGAACAGACTGTCATCCTCCACATCCACCTTACGGTCCACGATGACCACCGGGATCCCGGCATCCTTTGCTTCCCTGAGCACCGTGTCCCATCCGGTCTCCGTCACCGGTGCCAGCACGATGTAGTCCACCTCCTGCTGGATAAAGGTTCGGATGGCCCGGATCTGGTTGGCCTGCTTCTGCTGACCATCCTCGAAGATCAGGTCGTACCCGGCCTCTTTTGTAAAGGTACTTTTCATGGACTCCGTGTTGGCACTGCGCCAGTCGGATTCCGCTCCCACCTGGGAAAATCCCACCACAATACGGTCTGTCTGTGTATCCTCTGGTGTTGCAATATCCTCCGCAGTGCTTTGTCTGTCGCCGCATCCTGCAAGCAGGATTCCCAGCCCCAGCAGCAGACCCGCCATCCATCGTCTTCCTGTTCTGCATTTCTTCATATCTGTAATGTCATCCTGTTCTGTCATACTTTCCGCCCGGAAATCGCTCTGTCATTCTCTCATTTTCCGGCAGGTTCTTTCTCTGTATGAAAATACGCCACAGAGCTCTCCAGTTCCCCGGAGATCTGTTTCATTTTATCACAGTTTGCGCCCACTGTCTGTATCTGTGTCAGGATTTCCTCAATGTTTGCATTCACCTGCTGGTTGTTGGCAGCATTTTCCTCACTGATAGCACTGAGGCTGCCGATATTGCCCAGAATATCCTCTTTCTGCTGTGACAGACGTCCGGTCTCTCCGGCGATCTTGCGGATCTCTTCCGCAGAATGTCTGATACTTTGCTCTAACTGCTGATACTGCTCTCTGGTTGCAATAATGTGATCCTGTTCCTCCCGGATGATATCCTTTACCACATCCGCCTGTTCCACAGTCTCACCGGATTTCTCCATAATGCCCTGGGCCAGATTTTTGATCTGCTCGGCACCGGCAGCGCTCTGCTCTGACAGTTTGCGGATCTCTTCCGCCACCACGGCAAAGCCTCTGCCCGCCTCTCCGGCTCTGGCGGCCTCGATGGAGGCATTCAGACTTAACAGATTGGTCTGTCCGGAAATGGAGAAGATCAGAGCTACCGCCTCATCGATCTTTTCGATATAATCGTTGGTCTCATGAATCTTCGCTGTAATGGTATTCACGGATTCCACAGAACGATTGCTGCCGGTCATGATCTTTTCCATGCCTTCCCCCGCCTTTTTGCTGTTGTCCTGTATTTCTTCCGAATCCTTCTGCAGCTGTCCGGCACTGACACTGATGTCATTGACCGCCTCTCCGATCTCATCCATACGGTCACTGATATTCTGCACATTTTCCGCCATTTCCTCCGCTGCGGAAGACAGCTGCTCCATCGCCTGACTGATCTGTCCAGCCTGTTCTGTGGTGGCATCGCTTCCCTCTGCCACCTGCCGTACACTGTTTAGAAGTTCTCCGGATACCTCCTGTACACCGCCGATGACCTGTGCCAGATTCCGCTGCATCTGTGAGGTATTCTGTAACAGATTACGGATTTCCCGGACAATACTGTCGGATTCTTTTCTGGCACTCAGATCACCTTCCGCCAGGGCATCCACCCTGCTGCCGGTCTCTTTCATCCTGCTCGACAGTGCTCTGCTCAGGAAAAAGCAGATAACACCAAACAGGATCACCATGCCCACTGCGCAGACCATGAATACAACCTCGATCTCCCACAGGGCATCGGTGATCTCATTTTTCCGTTCCGCCGCAAAAGCCACTGCAGTGATCTGTCCGTTATTCATAATCGGGATATAATAACCATAATAAGTATTTCCCTCAATCACTACATTTTTATCATAATATCCCTCCGTCCCAAGATCCTGATCCATGGGGATTTCACGGATACGATAGTCATTTTCATTTTTAATGGATGTGGTAGCCGGAATGCCGTCTGCAAGAATGGCCATCTCCAGGCCTTCTTCCTTCAGGCTGTCCAGGTACTCATAATAACCGCTGGCATTCATTGCCGTGATCTCATTTTCCTTACAGTATTTTGCCAGATTATCCGCAGTTACATGCAGTGTGGTCTGCACACTGCCTTCCAGATTCGTTCTGGTCAGACGTAAAGATGTGGTACTGAGGATCACTGTTGCCAAAACTACCGGTGCCAGTGCCAGCAGCATCAGCAGCAGGAACAGGCTGCATCCCTGCTTTTTCAGAGTTTTCTGCTTTTTTACCTTCGTTTTTTTCATAACTTCTACCCCCTGATATCCGGTGGATTCCTTTTACTAGCGGAAAAAGAGTGTGACTGCACACCAGCCACGCTCTTTCCGCTCCTCCCTATTTTCAGCTGCTTTTATTTGTTCTGCAGCATTTTCTTTTTTCTTGCGATGACCACACTCTGTACTACCAGGAACAGACACAGCATAGCTGCAATGGTGATACCGGTCCACCATGCCTGATCCAGACCTGCACTGGATACGATATTCTGGATGGTGCTCAGGGACAATACACCGAAGAAAGTTCCGATGATATTGCCGACACCACCAGTCAGCATCGTACCGCCGATGATGGAGGATGCAATGGCGTTCATCTCCATGCCGCTGGCATGAGAAGCAGATCCGCTTCCTACATGCAGGAAGTACACATAGCCGCCGATACCTGCCAACAGTCCGCAGAGCAGATGGGACATGAACTTGGTTCTCTTCACATTGATACCTAACATCAGCGCGCTCTGATTGTTACCGCCTACCGCATAGAAGCTGCGGCCCATCTTGGTCCAACGAAGCATGATAAACATCAGAATGACTACTAAAAGTGCCACAATCACACCGATCTCCACATAAGCATTGACGTAATTGCCCAGTTTGTTCACGGAGCCCATTCCCGGAACGATCACACGGGTTTCCTTCAAAGCAGTGAAACTTTCGTTGGCTACGTTGAAAGGTTTGGTATTTACGATCGTTGTCATACCTCTGGCGAAGAACATACCCGCCAGGGTCACGATAAAGGGCTGGATATCCAGGTATGCTACCAGGAAGCCCTGTACGATACCGAAAGCAAGGCCAATGGCTACTGCCAGTAACATGGATACAAATACATTACCGCCGCCGAAGTCCAGATATACGGCGCAGCTCATGCTGACCAGTGCCACCACACCGCCGACGGAAATATCGATTCCACCGGTGATCATGACTAAACTCATGCCGCAGGACAGAATGATCAGTGCTGCGTTAGCGTTCAGAATGTTGAAAAATGTCTGAGGTTTTAAGAAGCCTTTTCCCTGGAACACGATGGCTCCGATATACATTACGAAGAATACTACGATCGTGATGGTCAGCAGCAGATTGGTATCTGTCATATTTTTTAACTTCTTACCCATATCAGCCAACCTCCTTTACAGCCTTGCCCTGCTTCAGCTTCTTGCCGAAAGCGGACAGCCATTCTCTTACCTTGGGAGTACTTAAGACTACCAGCAGGATAACCACTACCGCCTTGTAAGCAGGAAGTGCATCGGACTGTACGTCGAATTTGTACAAGGTGGTGGTCAGGAACTGGATGACATAAGCACCCAGAATGGAAGCTGCCATGTTGAACTTACCACCGCTTAAGGAGTTGCCGCCCAGTGCTACTGCCAGAATTGCATCCATCTCGATGTCCTTTGCGATCACAGAGTAGTTGATGGAGGACAGACGGCTTACCTTGATCAGTGCCGCTACCGCCACACACAGTCCTAAGATCACGAAGGTCAGGAACTTAATAAATGTGGGATTCAGTCCATTTAATTTTGAGGAATTTTCATTGATACCAACGGACTGGGTGTAAAGCCCCAGTGTCGTGAACTTCAGTATCAGGAAGATCACCAGTACGCACGCTGCCGCAATGAAAAACGGTGTGGGAATGGGGATTCCGGGAATAAATCCGCCGAAATAACTGAAGGTCGGATCACTTACAATAGGAAGTTCGTTGTTGTTGATCCATGCAGCGATGGAACGGCCTGCCGTATAGAGGATCAGCGTCGCTACCATGGGCTGGATCTTGAAATACGCTACCAGCACACCGTTAAATGCGCCGAAGAGCATTGCCACCACACAGGCGATCAGAAAAGCTACGATAATGGGAGCCTGTAAGGTATCGGGTCTGGAATTGGTACCGCACAGTACCCGCAGGATCACACTGCCTGCAATAGCGATGGCCGCGCCCACACTGATATCCTGTCCGCCGGATGCGGCAGTGACCAGTGTCATGCCGATAGCCAGGATTGCCAGTTCGGAACCGTAGTCTAAGATTGTCATCAGATAGCCGGACAATACCGGATCTCCTGCGCTGTTATATCCCAGTGTGATCTTGAAAAAGCTGGGATCCGCGATCAGATTGAATACTGCCAGAATGATCAGGGCTGCAATGGGAATGAAGATTTGCTGCCGGAACAATCCGCTGAGGAAATTTTTATTCTGTTTTTCCACTGTTTTTTCCTTACTCATGTTTACTCTCACCTCCGGCAATTGTACTCATAATCTTGGTCTGGGTCAGATCCTCCCCGGACAGCTCTCCTACCACCCTGCGGTCTCTCATGACTATCAGCCGGGAACAGGTACGGAGCATCTCGTCGGTCTCAGAAGAAATGAAGGTCACGCTCATGCCTTCACCTGCCAGCTTCAGTACCAGCTTCTGGATATCCACCTTGGTGCCGACATCGATACCTCTCGTAGGCTCATCCAGGATCAGATATTCCGGATGGGTCAGAAGCCACCTGGCTAGAATTACCTTCTGCTGATTACCACCGGACAGTGACTTGATGGGAGTCTCGGCGGATGCAGTCTTAATATCCAACAGTTTGATGTATTCGTCTGCAAATTTATTAGCTTCCGCCCGGGAGATCGGTCGGAAGAATCCACGAAGCACCTGTAGTGCCAGGATAATATTCTCTCTTACGGACAAGTCACCTACGATACCGTCCCGCTTACGATCCTCCGGCAGATAACCAATGCCATGACGCATAGCATCCAGAGGCTTAGTGATCTTCACCTGTCTGCCATTCTTTTTCACTGTACCGCCAATGATACGGTCGGCACCGAAAATAGCACGGACACATTCGCTTCGGCCGGATCCCAGCAATCCGGTAAATCCGTTGACCTCACCCTTTTTGATATAGAAATCAAAAGGCTTGATCCCGGCGTCACTGCACAGATCCTTGGTCTCGAATAGGGGCTCTGTGCTTTCCGCTTTCTGATCTGCTTTCTGTTCACCCTTGATGTCGGACAGGTCATCCAGCTCCTTGCCGAGCATCTTGGATACCAGCTGTACTCTGGGCAAGTCCTTGATGGCATATTCGCCTACCAGTCCGCCATCCCGCAGGACAGTGATCTTGTCACACACTTCATATACCTGATCCAGGAAATGAGTTACGAAGATAATACCCACGCCTCTGGCCTTCAGATCACGCATCAGACCGAAAAGCTTTTCTACTTCCTGCTCATCCAGAGAGGAGGTCGGCTCATCCAGGATCAGTACTTTACAATCCATATCTACAGCTCTGGCGATGGCCACCATCTGCTGTACAGCGATAGAGCAGCTTGCCAGCTGTTGGGACGCTTTCGCAGGGATATCCAGATTCTGTAAAATCTTATCTGCGTCCTCATTCATTTTCTTCCAGTTCTGATAGATTTTGTTGGAACGTCCTATGTACATATTCTCTGCCACGGACAGATTCGGACAGAGTGTGATCTCCTGATATACAGTACTGATGCCCAGCTTCTGTGCCTCCTGCGGAGAGTGAATGGACACGGCCTTGTCTTTGCCGTCGATGAAGATCTGTCCTTCATCCTTGCTATAGACACCTGTCAGCACCTTGATCAGGGTTGACTTTCCGGCACCGTTTTCTCCCATCAATGCATGGATCTCACCTTTGTTCAGATGAAAATCCACACCCTTCAGAGCTCGTACACCGGGAAAGCTTTTGTGAATATTTCTCATTTCCAATACTTTGTTATTGTCCAAAAGTTTCACCCCTTAATCTTCTTTGATCTTTGATAAAAGAAGCGCGGAGCTAGCATGCGCCGCGCTTCTGGTCATTTACGTCAGACTAGATACCGTAGTTGTCTACATCTTCCTGAGTAATGGTGGTCGCATCGAAGCCCTTCTCGTCCATGATGATGGTCTTCTCGGAGATGGTCTCACCGTTCTCCAGCTTTTTGATGATCTCATCAATATAGGAAGCCTGGAAAGGATTGCACTGTCCATCGTAGTTCCAGTTGCCTGCCTTCAGCTCTTCCAGAGCCCACTTGTTGCAGTCAAATCCCATAACGATAACGTCTTTGCCTACGCCGTGGGAGATATTAGCCTTATCCAGAGCTGCTACCGCACCCTTAGCCATATCATCGTTCTCAGCGTAGATTACGTTGAAAGGAGTACCTGCATCGATCACGGACTGTACGATCTGCTGTGCTTTCTCTGCGTTCCACTCAGCGGTCTGCTGTGTTACGAGATTGAAGCCGTCGTTTGCTGCCGCGTCATCCAGGGCACCGGTACGTCCCTGCTGTGCTGCAGAACCCATAACACCCTGTAAATGAATGATGTTATATTCACTTAAGTTCTGGCTCTTTAACCAGTCAACTGCGGTCTGGCCTTCCTTTGCCATATCGGATACGATGGATGCCTCATACAGGCTCTCATCTGCATCAATGGTACGGTCGAAGAGGATAACTCTGATACCTGCATCCTGTGCGTCCTTCAATACGGAATCCCAGCCGGCAGTATCTGCTGCGGACAGAAGCAGGTAGTCAACGCCATCCTGGATGAACTTCTGTGCTGCGGTGATCTGCTCGTCGTTCTTTAAGCTGTATGCGAAGGATGCTTCGTAGCCGTTTGCCTCAGTGAAAGTATTCTTCATATCTTTATCATTTGCAGTACGATAACCGGACTCGTTAGGGTCATTGTTGATGATACCGACCTTGATCAGATCTCCGGATGCATCCGTGCTTGTAGCTCCGGCGCTTGCGGTGTCCGTAGCTGCACTTCCGGTAGCTGCGCTGCTGCCCGCATCAGAGGAGCCGCATGCTACCAGACTAAATACCATGGTTGCTGCCATTACTGCTGCTAAAATTTTCTTTTTCATTGTGTAACCTCCCAATTTTTTTGTTGTTCAAAGAACTATTTCTTTGATGATCCTATTTTATCGTGAAAAAAAGCAAAAAACCATGAAGATACCTCTCGGAAAAGTTGGAATTTTTATGGCAAAAAAGAACCACCCTCGTAAACGGTTGAATATTTTACGATGATGGTTTATTTTTCTCACAAAGTATATTCCGGCAGCCGTACCGTCACGCAGGTTCCCTCGCCATAGGTACTGGTAATGGTGATCCCATACTTTTCCCCGAAGTTCAAACGGATCCGTTCATTTACATTATAAAGTCCGTAGATTTCCGTCTCACAGGCATTTCGATTGCGGATGCCCTCCCGTACCTGTCCCAGGCGTTCCGGTGTCATGCCCCTGCCATTGTCGGTGATCCGCAGGATACAGTCACTGTCCTCCATTTCCCCATCAATGCGGATCATACCCTTTCCCCGTTTGTTCTTAATGCCGTGGTACAGCGCATTTTCCACCAGCGGCTGCAATGTGATCTTGGGTATCCGGCTGGAGTACAGTTCTTCCGGCACGCAGATTTCATATTGGAGAATATCCTGATAGCGCATCTGCTGGATTTCCAGATAGCTGCGCACATGCTGAAGCTCTTCCCTGACATCCAGAATATCCTGTCCCTGATTTAATGAAATGCGGAAGAAATCGGACAGACTGCCTACCATACTCACAACCTTTTTCTGTTCACCGGCCTCCGCCAGCCATACGATGGCATCCAGCGTATTATATAGAAAATGAGGATTGATCTGGGACTGCAGCAGTTCAAATTCCGCCTTGCGCAGGCGTACCTGCTCGGTCTTCACCTGCTCCAGCAGTTCATTGATCTTGTCGATCATGGTATTCATAGAATCGCTGAGCACCCGGGCCTCCAATCCGCCGGTCACATCCGATCGTACCGTCAGATCCCCTTTCGCCACCTGATCTGTCACCTGGGTCAGTCGTCTGATAGGTCTTGTAATACTCAGCGGAATATAATAGGATAAAAATAAACACAACATCAGGATCAATGCAAAAGCGATCACAGAAAACCGGATCATATTCACAAAAAAGTCCTGATACTGCTGTCTGCTCTCCTGGATCCCACGGATCTCATAATAGATGTATCGTGACATCGTGTCTCCTACCAGAGATGTCACGATCTGTACATCATTTTCCCAGATTTCTATATTATCTTCGTAACGGTTACCCTCACGGATATTGTCCTCGATCCTTCCAATATAGGTTCCCAGGTTATTCAGATATTTCTTTACGCTGGTCAGGCGCTTGCGATTCTCCTGTGATTCAGTTAATTCCTCCAGTCCTGCCACGATCTCATCTGCTTCCTCCAGCATGGCATGGAGACTGGATTCCTCCAGCGTCTTGTTGCCCACAATGAGGAGATAGGTCTCATAATCAAAATCCTTTTGGAAATCCAGGCTGAACTGACTGGCCATAACAGAGGAATTGACCATGTCCTCATATCTGCGATTGTTATTCCACAGATTATAGAAACAGAAGATCAGAAACAATACAAAAGGCACTAAAAGGCAAAGATAAGAATATCTTATCTTTGCCACGAGCGTAGAATGATCGTAAATTTCTTTTAACCTTTTTCTCATAAGAAGTCCTTTCCGCGATCGTGGCTATTTGATGCCGCCCCGATACTGGGTAGGTGTCATCCCCTGGGTCTTTTTGAACAGATAGGAAAAATAATGAGGGTCCTTGTACCCTACCTCCTGACTGATCAGGCTGCTGCGTTTGCCGGTGCAGCGCAATAATTCCTTTGCTTTGTTCATACGGTAATCCGTCAGATATTTAATGAAACTCATCCCTGTCTGCTGACTGAAGATCATGCTCAGATGATTCGGTGAGAAATTCACGTGGGATGCCAGCAGATTCAATGACAGCTCCTCTTCTGCATAGTTTTCCTCTATATATTTCATCACCTGCTCCACCACATCGTCATAGCGGCTGCTGGCTGCTCTGTCTCTTGCTTCCAGCGCTTTGTCCAGGATCCGTATAATATACTGTATAGCACTGTCGCTGTCCTGCTGCGTCTTCTCATTCTGGCTCGGAGTCTCCGGATCCTGCGTATCTGTTGACAGGCTTTCCAGGAAATCCGCCACGCAGAAATAGGCATCCATCGTGATGTACTGCCTGAAAATATTGGACTGCAGTGCTTTGTTGCTCAGATCCCGGAAAAATTCTTCTACGAAATAAACGACCTCTTCTCTGTCTCCCTGCTTTAAGAATTCCTGGATCCTGGTCCGATCGATCTGTTTGGGATTGACTTGCTTGATATCAAAGTGCTCTTCTTCCGTTCCCTGTGCCAGATACCCGCCATCCAGGATGCGGCTGTCCTGCACCAGATACCTGTGAGCAAAAGCATGACTGGCCTGTTCAAAGGAGGCCGGAAGCTCCCGCAGACGGTTCACCGGTCTGCCAATGCCTCCGAAATAGCGGACGTGCTCATACTTTTCCATAATATCTTTGATCTTCTCAATATATTCCTGCTGCTGAAGCTGTAACTGTTCTTCAGATTCCGCCTTTAGCAGAAATGCTTTGCCCTCCAGGTTACGGTCAAATGATACTACCGTTGTTCCGTCCTCCAGTGACCGCAGTTCTTCTTCGATGCGGATCAGGCTGCCGGAGTATTCGTCCTGTGCATGGCGCAGTGACTGCGTCTTAAATAAAATAATATTGTACCACGGTGCCGACAGATCGATGCCGAGTCTCTCCGCTGACTCCAGTAATTCTGCTGCGGTATTATCGCCAACGACCAGACTCTGGAACAGTTTTTTTCGCTCTCTGAGTGTATTTTCCTCCATCTCCTTCAAATAGCGCTCACGGATCTGGGTAGCTCTGCGTTTTTCCTCGATCTTTGCTGAGAGTTCCTCCAGTTCGGCCAGAAGTTCCTCTCCGTTAATCGGCTTGGACAAATACTGCGCCACCCCCAGTTTGATGGCTTCCTTCGCGTATTCAAATTCCTGATAACCGGACAGAATGATGATCTCGATATCCGGAAGCTCTCTGCGGATCAGTCTGCTGAGCTCCAGCCCGTCCATAAACGGCATCCGGATATCAGTGATCACGATATCCGGACGCAGCCTCTGGATCATGGGATAGGCCAGTTCTCCGTCACCGGCCTCCCCACAGAACTCATAGCCATGAGTCTCCCAGTCGATATTATTTTTGATTCCCTCGCGGATGACGAATTCATCCTCCACCAAAAACACTTTTAACATTTTTACGATACCCTTCTTTTTACTGCGGATAGAAGTTTTTGGGGTTCCTGTCCACTTGAAGTACCCTAGCGGTAGAATACCTCTCCCAGCATCAAGTCTCTCTTCAGATCACGGATCTTTGTATCCTTGTCGATATATACAGCCTCGATACCCATCATAGCTGCCCAGTCGCCCATCTGCTCAGCCGTCAGATCATAGGTAAAGGCGGTATGATGCGCACCGCCTGCCAGGATCCAGGCTTCCGCTCCGGTATACATATCCGGCTCCGGTGTCCAGAAATTGGTGGCTACGGGTAGCTTTGGCATAGGTTTCTCCACTTTCTTACAGTTCACATCATTGATGATCAGGCGGAAACGATTGCCCAGATCGATCAGGGATGTAGCAATGCCGTGTCCCTCCTTGGAAGTAAATACCAGTCTGGCGGGATCCTCTCTGTCTCCCATGGACAGAGGCTGGCATTTGATGCTGATCGGACCGTCCGCAATAGTAGGACAGATTTCCAACATATGAGCTTCCAGAATACCCTCTTTTCCCTTGACCAGATTATAGGTATAGTCCTCCAGCATGGAAGTACCCTTGGCATCCTTCACTCCCCCGGTCATGATCTTCATCAGACGCACCATGGCTGCTACTTTCCAGTCGCCTTCCGCACCGAAGCCGTAGCCTTTCTCCATCAGCCGCTGGATCGCCAGTCCCGGTAGCTGCTTCAGGGCACCCAGATCACCGAAATGGGTCACGATCGCCTGATAGTTTTTCTCCTCCAGGAAGCGTTCAAAACCCAGTTCGATCTGTGCCTGCACCGCTACATGCTTTCTGAACTCTCCGGGATCTCTTCCCTCTAATAAAATATTATACTTCTCATAGTACTCATCTACAAGAGCATTGACATCAGATTTGGAAACTGCATCTACACTCTCTGCGATCTCGTTTACGGGGTAAGCATCTACTTCCCAGCCAAACTTGATCTGTGCCTCTACCTTGTCGCCCTCGGTTACCGCTACATTGCGCATATTATCTGCCACACGCATGATACGGATATGGCTGCTCTCCACCACGCCTACCGCGGTGCGCATCCAGGATGCGAGCTTGCCCTGTACCACCGGGTCTGACCAATGGCCCACCACCACCTTGCGCTCCATACGCATACGGCTGACAATGTGGCCGTACTCTCTGTCACCATGTGCAGACTGGTTCTCATTCATGAAGTCCATATCAATGGTATCATAGGGCAGCTCCTCGTTAAACTGCGTATGGAAATGCAGCAACGGTTTGCGATACTCCTGCAATCCCAGGATCCATGATTTCGCCGGAGAAAAGGTATGCATCCAGGTGATCACGCCAGCGCAGTTTTCATCCAGATTGGCTTCATTGAAGGTGCGGCGGATCAGCTCGTTGGTGATCAGGGTCGGCTTCCATACAACCTCGTAGGGCAGCACACCGGAAGCATTCAGGGCATCCACGATTTTGTGGGAATGCTCCGCCACCTTCGCAAGGCACTCGTCTCCATACAAGTCCTGCGAGCCTGTACAAAACCAGAATTGATAGTTTTTCGTCTGTAACATAAGTAATACCTCCTCTGAAAAATACGATTTCGATATTTCCATTTTACAACTTGTATGCTTCTACTAACAAGTTGTATATTTGGAGGTGAATATACCGCAGCAGGAGTTTCCCACCACGAGCTCCGGCTGGATGAGGATTTTACTCTGCTCCGGCTGCAAGGTCTCCCCTCTCAGCAGAGACAACAACAGCTGTGCGGCCATCTCTCCCAACTTCTCCTGGGGATGCACGATGGTCGTGAGGTGAAAACCATCTCCCATGGCCATGCATGAGTTGTCATAGCCGGTGACAGAAATATCCTCCGGAACACGGATCCCGCGGGAGGCCAGTGCCGGAATGATCTGCATAGCGATCTGATCGTTATAGCATACGACGGCATCCAGTGAAATCCCCTTTGCCAGTAGTCGCAGAATTCCTTCCCGGGGATGTACCTTTCTATCCTCCGTATGGAACCATATCACCTTATCGGGATCGTAGAGCATACCCGCTTCCTGTAATGCCTGCACATAGCCGCGATGGCGGTTCTGCCCCTGGATGTCATCCGCCTTGAAGATTCCGGCAATACTACGGTGCCCATTGTCTAACAGATACTTTGTGATCATATATCCGCCCCTGCAGTCATCCATCAGCACCTGTGGTCTGTCCTCCATCCGGTCGAAGCAGCCCTGTATGAACACGTAAGGAATTCCATAGCTTTCGAGCTGTTCATATAAATGCAGATGCCTGCAGCTGATCTGGCTTTTACTGGGTTCGATGATGACTCCGTCGATGTCCTTCTGCAACAGCTCTTCGAGACATCTGGCTTCCTGACTTCTGGAATTGTGGGTATTTTTCAGCAGAATACTATAGCCTTCAGCCGTGAGGACATCATCAATCCCCTGAATGACCCTCGGAAAAATATAATCCGACAGATAAGTGGTCACTACAGCTATATTGTGGGATTTATGTCCGGGACGTAACCGCTCCGATACAAAGGTTCCTTTTCCATGCATTGCATAAATATATCCTTCCTGTTCCAGGATCGCCAGTGCTTTCCGGACAGTCTGACGGCTCACCTGATAAGCAGCCGCCAGTTGGTTCTCAGAAGGCACACGATCCCCCGCCCGCAGTTCTCCCCGGTGGATCTGCTCCTCCAGGTCATGATGCATTTTATAGTATTTCAGCTGTTTTTCTTCCATTGATGAAAGCCTTTCTCTTTCTCTATCTGGATTTTACCTATCCAAATCTTGTTTCCAGACAACACTGTTCCTATATTTCTCATCATTTTTCACTTTCCGGCATGATCAGCTTTCTGAGCTCTTCCGCACCGCTGACAAAATCACTGGTTATGGTATCATTATGAATGACATGATCGCAGATTTTCCGGTTGCGTTTTTCCGCATCAATGGACAGGATCCGCAAGGTCTTCTCCTCGGTGTCGTAGTCAGATTCTATGATGTCGGCAATCAGCTTTTCCTTGTCGCGCGCCACGTATATAATGTGCGTTGGAAAAGACCGTTTCATGGCGATAGCGCCGCACATATCCACCGGGATCACAGCAAACTTCCCCTGATCCAGCAGCTCACGGATATCTTCTTTTCTCGTTCCGTAACGTACTCCCGCATAAGCTGTTTTTTCAAAAAAATCCATCCGGTCGAAGGCTTCTTCTGAAACATACCGGTGTCCGTGACGTTCCGGTTCCGTGCAATAATTCACCGGGCGCACAAACAACTGCTCCGCGCGGATATTCTCTGTCGTATTTCCACCTTTGCTGCCGCACAGAGCTTCTGTGATCTCACGTTTCCCGGAGCCGGAAGGCCCCACCAGTGCAAGTACCGCCGGAGCGGTGATCTTCTCCGGCTTTGAAGTGGAGGCTTTCATGATCTGACGCACCAGCGACACGAATTCCGCCATGGTATTCACAGACAGGAGCCCTGTCATTTTGGCATTCCATGGCTTCCGCATCAACACCGGATACTCTGCCTTGCTGTCCAAAATATTGTGAATGGCATCATCCAGTACAATATCAAAATGTACACGGTCTTTCGCACTTCCCAATATAATATTCTCCGGTGGAAGCTCCGGGAACTGCGTCATGATCTGCTCTGCCCGCACTCCCATAAAATGCGGCGATACCGCCGTAATAAAAAAAACATCCGCAATCTGCATCAGCCGGCGGATCCCACGCTTTGTCTCCTCCGTGGGAATCTGCCGGCTGTACAGCTCGGGATCGTTATAAAATTCTTTGATCACCGAAGTCCTTCCCTCATTGGCCCAGGAAGTGATCTCTTCCAGGCGATAAGGCTTCTCCGGATGATATTTTTCATTTGCCATACGGATGGCTATGCTGTTAAACGGGGCGGTGACATCGTCCCAGTCAATACCGATACTAGGTCTGAGCATACTGTGCTTCCTCACTTTATACAGATACATTCTACTATTATATGCGATCTGTATTCAGCATAGCATAAACCGGTGCACAGCACAATCCATACATGCCGGATATCTCTAGCCTTTCATGGCCTCTTCCAGGATATGCAGACAGTTCTGCATGGATGCTTCAAATTCTTCTTCATTATTATTTTGGAACAGGATCAGATCATCCTTCACCTTAGGATCATCCAGATTCTCCGGAATAGAGAAATCACAGGATGCAATATACTCATCCCAGTGTGTCAGCTTCCAGGTATCTCGATCGGAATTTCTGGCGATCATACGCTCATGTACGATTTCCGGAGATGTTTCCACCCATACGACCACCAGCGTTGCATTTTTCTCTGCAAGCTTGGCTTTCAGATTATAAATATAATCCATATCCCGGATCTCCTGGGTAAAGGGTGCATTGATCAATACAATATCGTCATAATCCAATGCTTCCATAGCCAGATCCACAACACACTCGTACTCATAGTCACGGATATTTTTTTCAAAAAAGTCACTGCTTCTGTCATAAGGCTGTCCCGCTACTACAAAGATCTGTTTTGACAATGTGATCAAAGTATCCTTGTCCAAATATACCACATGCTGCAGTCTCTTCGCCAAAGCTTTGGAAATATAAGTTTTTCCGCAGGCGGGCGGTGATGTTACCAGGATCAATTTCTTAACCATAAAAATCTTCCTTTCCGCTATGTATTGTTTATTATTATCCTTTTCATTAGATATAGCGCGATTTTTTGAGATTGTCAACTATTTATCAAACTTTTTGGTTGTTGACTTGTCAACATTCATGTGCTACACTTCATAGAGTTGTTGTTTCATCAACATTTTATAGGAGGATTGTCCATGCAGGATCGTTTTGAAAGATTCGTTGTGTCGATCACGGAATTGCACCGTTATCTGCAGAAATTAAAAGAACTGGAAATGGGGCAATTAGACTTAAAAGCAGGTTACACTATGTGTCTGTATTACCTTGGAAAACATCCGGAGGGGCTGACTGCCACACAGCTGACAGAGCTTTGTAAGGAAGATAAGGCTGCCATTTCCCGGACATTAAGCCAGTTAAGTGCTAAAGGCCTGGTGTCCTGTGAGTTGCCGGAAAACAAGCGTTCCTACCGTACTTTATATTATCTGACCGAGGAAGGCAGCACTGTAGTCAAAAAAATCGGTTCCCGGATCTACTCTGCACTGGCTCACGGCGGAGACGGCATGACAGAGGAACAGCGGGTGAATCTCTACAATTCCCTGGAGAGGATCTCCCATAATCTGGAACAGTACCTTGCTGAGTTCCCTTCCGAACATCCACCCAAAAAATAAGCAGGAAGAAACATTTAGCTGCCAAACTATAATAAAAAGAATAGGAATATTATCATGGAAAAAATACGTTTTATCACAGACTCCGCATCTGATATGAACCACCCCAGGGAGGATGTCACCATCCTGCCGCTGCACATCCGCTTCGGCGACGACGAATATGCTGACGGAGTCACCATCAGTCACAGAGAATTCTACGAAAAGCTGATCGAATGTGACACTCTCCCCACCACCAGTCTGGTATCTCCCGCTGTCTTTGAAGACGCTTATGAGCAGGCAGTCTCCGCGGGGGAGACCGTCATCGTGATCACCATCTCCGGTAAATTGTCCGGCACCTGCCAAAGTGCCCGGATCGCTGCTGAAGATTATGAGGGTAAGGTATTCGTCGTAGACAGCATGAATGCCACCATAGGAGAGCGCATTCTGGTAGAGTATGGTCTGCAATTAAAGGATCAGGGGAAATCCGCAGAAGAAATTGTCAGCATTCTCGAAAAGGAGAAATCCAAGATCCACACCATGGGACTTCTGGACACCTTGGAATACCTGAAAAAAGGCGGACGTATCTCCTCTACCGTGGCATTCATCGGCGGTGCACTGGCCATCAAGCCTGTGGTCGCTGTCTCAGACGGCGAGATCATTATGCTCGGAAAAGCCCGCGGTTCCAAAAACGGCAGTAACTTCCTGATCCGTGAGATAGAAAAAGCTGACGGTGTAGATTTCTCCCGCCCTTTCTGTCTGGGTTATACCGGTCTGAGTGATGAGCTGTTACAAAAATACATTCACGACAGCGAACATCTGTGGAAGGATTACGCAAAGGAACTTCCCATCAGCACTCTGGGAGCCACCATCGGAACCCATGTAGGCCCCGGAGCTGTTGCGGTTGCCTTCTTTGAACACTAATAGATAGAACTAAATATAAAAATCCCGAAGGCTTTCACAGTCTCCGGGATTTCTTTTATTTTTCTTTTGCTTCTCTGATCAAGCAGCTTTCTTTGCTTTCTTCTCTTTCATCTGCTTAACGAAGGTCCGTGCACCTTCCACTACCAGGAAGATTGCCAGAACTGCCATTGCAGCTGCGAAGAACAGCTGGAACCAGTCACCCCATGCAGCAGTGCCGGCACCGATCGCCTTGCACTTGTTGATCACGGTAATCACCAGGCTGGTCAGGGTCGCAGCAAGCATGAATACCATAGGGAAGAAGAACATCTTGTTGTTCTTGCCAACTTCACCCAGCCATGCAGCTACTGCCATCAGAGCGATACCTGCGAGCAGCTGGTTCGCTGCACCAAACAAACCCCAGATCTGGCTTAAGGACAGACCGCCGAGGATACAGCCGATCAGTACCATGGATACAGTACCGAACAGAGGATGAGCCAGCACCTTACGTGCGCCCTTGGCATCCTTGTAAGTAGCTTCGCCTTCCTTCAGGAACAGCTCGGAGAACATGAAACGGCTCAGACGGGTACCGGTATCCAGACTGGTCAGTGCGAATACGGATACAGACAGTGTGAGCAGTGCGTAGATCGTACCGTATGACTTGGAGGTCTCGGTACCGAACATGGATGCAATACCTGCAGCGAATGCAGCTGCGGGAGATCCGAACTCACCGTTTAAATACTTCTGATATACTGCACCGACTGCTACCAGAGCGATGATACCCAGAGCAGACTCGATCAGCATGGAGCCGTAACCGATAGCCTTGGCATCCTTCTCGTTCGCTAACTGCTTGGAAGAAGTACCGGTAGCGATCAGGCTATGGAAACCGGAACATGCACCACATGCTACAGTGATGAACAGCATAGGGAACAATGTCTGTCCTGCCTTGGGCTCCCAGCCATTAAACGCAGGGATATCGAATGCGACAGTACCGGTGAAAGCACCGGCAACGACACCGATGAATGCCAGACCGATCATAGCATACAGCAGGAAACTGGACAGGTAGTCACGGGGCTGTAACAGGATCCATACGGGAACCAAGGAAGCCACTGCGATGTAAACACCTACAAATACGATCCATGCGATACGGTTCATGGCAAATCCAACGTTCAGACCTAAAACAGTAATAGCTACGATACAGATGATACCACCGATGGTAGCGGGCAGAGTCTTAACGCCCATTCTGTTGGTCACATAACCATAAATAACAGCCAGAACGATGAACAGCAGAGAGATCATTGCGGTAGACTGATTACCGGTAGGATTGGTCACAAAACCGAAAGCGGTCTTGCCGGCATCATCCGCCAGGGTCAGGAAAGTACCTGCCACAATGTTAACGAAGGAAGCGATTACCAGGATCAGCACCAGAAGTGCGAAGATGATGAAAAGCTTCTTAGCTCTGGATCCCATGGAATCCTCAATGATCTCACCTACAGATTTACCGTCATGTCTGATAGATGCGAATAAAGATCCGAAGTCCTGCAGACCGCCGAAGAAAATACCACCGATGATACACCACAGGAATACGGGAACCCATCCGAAGATGGAAGCCTGAATCGGTCCGTTGATCGGGCCTGCTCCGGCGATAGATGAAAAATGATGACCCATAAGTACGGCAGGCTTAGCTGCAACGTAATCCACACCATCTTCCTTCTCAATTGCAGGAGTCTTCTTGGTAGGATCGATACCCCACTGTTTTGCCAGCCAGGAGCCATAGAACACATAGCCGATAAACAACAGTACAATAGCGGCTACAACGATTAATAATGCTGTCATTTGTGTTTCTCCTTTTCTTAAATACACAGATTTAATTTATTGCCTTTTTTACGAGCTTCTTCAGAATCTGTCCGTGGCGGTTGTGGACGATCCGACCCGAAGACAGCTCGGCGACAATCAGACGATAATTGCTCCAGCCATGGAATCCCCAGAGGTAACTCTGATAATGCCTGCACTTTTTCACCTGTGCGAGAGCATCCTCCCCGGCATGAGCGGTCAGAATGATCAGGACGACATCACTGTTCCTGTGATTGGAAGACGGCTGCACATTTGCAGTTCCCCGCTCCCAGGCGATAGCGTCCAGTTCCAGAAGACGTTCCTTAGATAAAGATTCTTCTGTGGCAAAATACACTGTCTCGTTGGTGTCAATATCTGCCACCTTGGCTTTCTTGATCAGAAAATACTGCTCATTATGGGATCCGAAGATTGCTTCGGCTGCGAATGGCGGTTCTACAGCCTCTGTTTTGATATTGTAGTAGGTCTGATAAGATCGCAGGATACGCCCAAGCGCTTCCCCTGGAGTAAGTGTCTTTTGTAATTCCATTCTGATTTCCTTTTAAACATGTGTAAATGATTACATTTACGTTCATGCTATTGATAACTTTAGCACGTCGAAGTGTCAAATGCAACGGATTTTTTAGCATTTCTTTACACTTTTTTTATAAATACATACTTTATCGTTATATGTTAGTCCTCTGACAGCTTTTTTCCAAGGTGCAAATTTAACCTATATACCATTACAAATTTAATCTCTTTATCTGGATAAACTTATTGACTTTTGTTGGGTAACCGGAAATCATTCTAAAAAAAGCAGCCGATTTTCATCAGCTGCCGATTTTTAGGAATGATTCTTCTCTTCCTTGATCTCCCAATGGATCAGGAAGGTCAGTGCCGCACGAAGTCCGATGATACCGGCTACGGTAACGATCTCCTTCCAGTCTCTGACAATAACGGTCTTAAGGATCTCACTGCACAACTTGAATTCCAGCCCTACAGCAAGCCCCTGCGCCAGGGTGATCTTCATATCCGGCACCCGCCGCACATAATTATAAAACCCTTTCAGACCGGAGAGAATAATAACGATCACTCCGACAAATTCAAAGAACAGTATTGCCACCTGGACAATATTGTTCATCACGTTTTCCAGGAATTCAATGATAAGCTCTATGTGGAACATGCACAGCCCCCCGCTTTTCTTACACTTCTTTTTTCATTGTAGCGTATCCAAAAAGGGCGTGCAAGATGTATCTTTATCTTTTTATCAGCTATTTTTCTTCTGTTTTCAATAATTCCTGCATAGTATGCCAGCCAAGCACCGCGCATTTTACCCTGGCGGGCATGTGGGCGATATCCTGCAATACGGAGGCTTCTTCCAGCTCATCCTTCTCTTCATCGGTGATACTTCCCTTGATCATTTTCAGGAACAGATCTGCCAGATGCAGTGCCTCTTCCTTACTTCTACCAATGACCAGTTCCAGCATCATGTCCGCGGAAGCCTGGGAGATGGCACAGCCGTCTCCTTCAAAGGCACCGTCCACGACTACACCGTCCTCCACCTTCAGTTCCAGAAAAATATCATCGCCGCAGCTGGGATTGACACCTTCTAACACCAGGTTTGCATCCTCCAGCTTGTGCTTGTGATACGGATGCAGGTTGTGCTCCGTCAGGATCTCATTATAAAACGTTTTATTCTCCATAGCCCATCTGTCTCCTTATCCCGGCAAGACTTGTTAAAAATGCCTGTATCTCTTCTCCCGTATTGTAGACACCCAGACTCACTCTGGTGGTAGACAACACTCTCAGGTGCTGTAGTAACGGCTGGGCGCAGTGATGTCCCGCCCGGACTGCGATGTGATCTGCATCTAAAACAGATGCCACATCATGGGGATGCACGCCGTCCAGCTTAAATGTCACGATACCGTGATGATCCTCCGCTTTCTGTGATCCTAAAATATGCACCGCAGGGATCTCCTTCATCCCATCCATCAACAGTTTTGTCAGCTTTGCTTCTCTCTCTTCGATGAAATCAAAGCCGATCTTCTGCACATAACGGATAGCCTCTGCGAGGGCATAAGCACCGGCACCGTTCACCGTACCTGCCTCGAACTTATGAGGCACCTCTGCCCACACAGCTCCTGTACGGCTGACGGAATCGATCATTTCTCCACCGCATAAAAACGGGGGCATCTGCTCTAACAGCTCTCTCTTCGCATATAACACACCGATTCCCATGGGAGCGTACATTTTATGCCCGGAAAATGCCAGAAAATCCACATTCAGATCCTGTACGTCCACTGCCATATGGGGCACGCTCTGGGCTCCGTCTGCCACGAAATAAGCGCCTGCCTCATGTGCCAGCTGTGCAAAACGCTTGATATCATTTTTGCAGCCCAGCACATTGGATACCTGGGTCATGGCAACGATCTTCGTTCGGTCGCTCAGTGCCTCCTTAAAAGCTTCCTCGGTATATTTTCCGTCTTCGGTGCACTCCAGATACTTCACCACTGCTCCGGTCCTGGCTGCCGCCTGCTGCCAGGGCAGAAGATTGCTGTGATGCTCCATAATGCTCACCAGGATCTCATCTCCCGGTTTCAGTACCAGGGAGCCGAAACTGTACGCCACCAGGTTTAAACCTTCCGTGGCATTGCGGACGAAGATGATCTCCGCCGCTTCCTTCGCATTCAAAAACTCCCTTACCGTCTCTCTGGCTTCTTCGTATTTTTCGGTTGCCGCCTCTCCCAGCTCGTATAATCCGCGCAGGGGATTGGCATTGTATTTTTCATAAAATTCCCGCTCTGCTTCCAGGACACAGACCGGCTTCTGCGAAGTCGCTGCGGTATCCAGATAGATCACTTTCTGATTCTCCAGCAGAGGAAAATCCTTGCGGATCTCGTTGACTGAAATACTCATACTTCCTCCTGTTATCTTACTCTTTACGCTTCCTCTTCTTCCACGGCTCTGCCCAGGAACTTTTGTACCTTTGCCTGTGTGGAAGCGTCAGGGATCTTACGGCAGACCGCATCCACCTTCGCCATCGCCATCATCTCATAGATCTGCTCTCTGTTCATGCCGCGGCTCTCTAAGTAGAACAGCAGCTCATCATCCAGCTTACCGATGGTGGCACCGTGATTGCCTTCCACATCTTCCTCCGCACAGAGGATCAGGGGAATGGTCTGATTCACCACATCATTGGACAATAACAGTACGTCCTCTTTTTCATTGCCTACCGCACCCTTGGCACCCCATTTGAAGTCAATGGTGCCGCGGTATAATTTGAAGGCATGATCTCTTAACACGCCTCCGGCCTGCATATTACTCTGCGTCTTTTTGCCCTCATGCAGAGCCACATAATTCATATCCAGTCTGCCTTCGCCGTCTACGATATAGGCGGTATCCGTGTTCACGCTGCTCTCTCTGCCCTGCAGAGTGGTCTTACATCCAAGGTAGGTATTCTTCCCGCTCAGGATCAGCTGGATGACTTCCAGGGAAGCCTTCTCCTCACACAGGGCACCGATATCATTCATAAAAGTAAAATCACTGCCCAGTCTCTGCACCTGGATCAGCCGGAGCTTCGCTCCTTCTTCCAGATACAGTCTGGTGGATACTGCTGCCTGACCTGACGCCTCCCTGTCGGAAGCAAAGTCCTCGATCACGGTGATCTCACTGTTTTTACCTGCTTTTACCGCTACAGCTCCCGCCTGTAAGCTGTTCTGTGCATAGGCATAATCAAGCAGTAACGGCTGCACCTCTGTCACATCTGCGGGCACCTCATAATGTTTTGCTTTTACTCCCGCTGCGGCAAGCAGACCGTCCATATCTTCCCCCATGCCGGAGGCAATCCCTGCAAAATCCGCATTCCAGGGCTTAGAGCCTTCGTTTTCAGCGGTCGTTATCTTCTCCGGCAGAGCGACTTTTGCCTCTCCGGCCGCGGGGATCTCTATTTTCTCCAACTGCGTCTCATTCATACGAAGCCAGTTCCATGTCTTAGAGGGCAGTCGGTTGATGGTCATATTATATTCTTTTTCCATATTCTGTCCTCCCTTTACCCGATGCTGCCTTTCATCTCCAGGCGGATCAGGTTGTTCATCTCTACCGCATATTCCAACGGCAGCTCCTTCGATACATTGTCCGCGAAGCCGCTGACGATCATGGCTCTGGCATCCTCCTCGGAGATACCGCGGGACATCAGATAGAACACTGCCTCATCGCTGATCCTGCCGATCTTCGCCTCATGCCCGATATCGGCATCCTGCGTACGGATATCCATCGCCGGGATAGTATCGGAGCGGGACTTATCATCCAGCATCAGGGACTGACAGGATACGGCGGATTTACTCTTTGTCGCACTGTTCTTCACTACCACGGAGCTTCGGAACGTACTGATCCCGCCATCCTTGGAGATGGACTTCGTGTTGATATAAGAAGTGGTCTCCGGTGCATTGTGAACCACTTTCGTACCGGTATCCAGATTCTGTCCGGCTCCGGCGAAAGTAATACCGGTAAATTCCGCTCTCGCTCCCTTACCGTTCAACACGCTCATTGGATAGAGATAGGATACGTGGGATCCGAAGGAACCGGATACCCATTCTATGGTACCGCCCTCTTCCACCAGCGCACGCTTGGTGTTCAGGTTATACATGTTCTTGGACCAGTTCTCGATGGTGGAGTAACGCAGTTTTGCATTTTTCCCCACGAACAGCTCCACACAGCCGGCATGGAGGTTCGCCACGTTGTACTTCGGGGCGGAACAGCCTTCGATAAAATGCAGGTATGCACCCTCATCCACAATGATCAGGGTATGCTCGAACTGTCCGGCTCCCGGTGCGTTCAGTCGAAAATAAGACTGTAAAGGGATCGTCACGGACACTCCGGGGGGAACATATACGAAGGAACCGCCGGACCATACAGCACCGTGCAGCGCTGCGAATTTGTGGTCTCTGGGGGTCACCAGCTTCATAAAATGTTTCCGTACCATATCCGCATATTCCCCGTTCAGGGCACTCTCCATATCGGTATAGACTACGCCCTGGGCTGCCACTTCTTCTCTGACATTGTGATATACCAGTTCGGAATCATATTGTGCCCCCACACCGGCGAGGGACTTACGCTCTGCCTGTGGGATCCCCAATTTTTCGAAGGTATCCTTGATGTCCTCCGGCACTTCGGACCATTTGGCGCTCATATGGGTATTAGGTTTTACATAGGTTACGATGTCTTCCATGTTCAGACCCTCAATAGAGGGACCCCAGTCGGGAACTTCCATCTCATTATAGATCTGCAGAGACTGTAATCTGAAATTTGCCATCCATGCGGGATCCTTCTTTTTCTCGGAAATCTCCGCCACAATATCGGGAGTCAGTCCCTTTTTAATACGATAGACGTCCTTCTCCTCATTACGGATATCATAAATGCTTCTGTTGACGTCTTCCACGTATGTCTTTTCACGTTCACTCATTCAGATCGTCAACCTCCTTATGCTTCCAGAAAACGCTCGAAACCATGCTCGTTGATCTCGTCTACCAGGGAAGCGTCGCCGGATGCCACGATCTTACCGTTCACCAGTACATGGGTCTTGTCCACATGGAGAGACTCTAAAATTCTGGTGCTGTGGGTAATGATCAGCAGCGCACCTTTTTTGTCCTTCTGGTATTCTTCCACGCCCTTGGATACCGTACGTACCGCATCCACATCCAGACCGGAATCGGTCTCATCGAGAATTGCCAGAGAGGGTTTTAACATAAGTAACTGTAAGATCTCTGCCTTTTTCTTCTCACCGCCGGAGAATCCCACGTTCAGATCACGGTCCCCGTAGGAAGGATCCATCTGCAATACTTCCATTGCCTGCTCCAGTTCCTTTTTGAAGGTCCACAGCTTGATGCGGGAACCGCTTCTCTGTTCCACGGCATTACGGATGAAATTCCGAAGAGATACTCCGGGTACCTCCAGGGGATTCTGGAAAGACAGGAAAATACCGTCCTTCGCTCTCTGGTCTGTAGTTTCCTCTAATAATTCCTTCCCTTTGAACAGGATCTCACCACCGGTCACCTCATACCGGGGACTTCCCATGATGGTGTAACCCAATGTGGATTTGCCCGCACCGTTGGGTCCCATGAGGACATGGGTCTCTCCGGGACGAACCTCTAAATCTATTCCATGAAGGATGGGCTTGTCCTCTACACTTACGGACAAGTTACGCACCTGTAATAATTGTTCTGACATATACTTCCTCCTATCTCTAGCGTCCAACTAGGAATTACTATATCATTATATACAAGCATCTGCAAATATGCAACATATAATTCCTACAAAAGTACCGTACATTCTATTCAAATTGTATTACATTTTTTTGTATTACATTTTTTAGTTAGCAGCAACTTACTATAAAGTAAAACACAAGCCATTGCGAGGAGTTCTCTTTTTCTCTCACAATGGCCTTTGCTTTTTCTCTTTTTATGCTTCTTCTCTATCCAAAAGATTCTTCATGCTCTTGGTGCTGATCCACAGGGTAGATGTATTATGCAACAGAGCGGAAGTGGTGGGAGGAATGATACCTGCCACACCCAAAATGATCAGTCCGGTGTTGATCCCTACGATCATGCGATAATTTTTATGGATCCGCGCCATCAGGGCATTGCTCAGCTCCTTCAGTGTCGCTACTTCCTGTAAATTATCCGCACCGATGGTCACATCTGCGATCTCTCTGGCGATCTGTGCGCCCTCGCTGATGGCAATCCCTACGTCTGCCGCTGACAATGCCGGGGAATCGTTGATGCCGTCACCGATCATAATGACTTTATGACCTGCCTGCTTCTCCTGCTCCACGAACCTTGCTTTGTCCTCCGGCAGAACCTCGGAATAATACTCATCCACGCCGACGGTACCCGCAATTGCCCCGGCGATACGGTCGCTGTCTCCTGTCATCATGACTACCTTGCGGATTCCGAGACTCTTCAGCTGTCGGATGACCTCCGGAGCCTCTTCTCTGAGAGGATCCTCGATGCAGATCACTGCAGCCAGCTTGCCGTCAATTGCCATATACAGGCGGGAGTATTCCTCAGGCAGCTGATCGAACAGCTCCTGTCTGCCCTCCGGGATCTGTGCCTGCTCATCCTCAAATACGAAATGGTAGCTGCCGATGATGATCTTCTTGCCATCCAGAGTAGAAGAGATTCCATGGGCTACAATATATTCCACTTTGGTATGCAGTTCTTCATGTATCAGCTCCTTGCGGGCTGCTTCCCGCACCACTGCCTTCGCCATGGAATGAGGGAAATGCTCCTCCAGGCAGGCGGCGATCCGAAGAAGTTCATCCGCGGACTGTCCGTTAAAGGATATCACATCCGCCACGGTAGGCTGTGCCTTGGTCAGTGTTCCGGTTTTGTCAAATACGATGGTAGTGGCATCTGCCATAGCCTCTAAGTATTTGCCGCCCTTCACCGTGATCTCGTAGGTACTTGCCTCGCGGATCGCAGACAATACCGCTAACGGCATAGACAGCTTCAATGCGCAGGAGAAATCCACCATCAGCACGGATAATGCCTTGGTCACATTCCGTGTGAACATCCATACCAGACCGGTGCCTAAGAAAGTATAGGGTACCAGCTTATCTGCCAGGTGCTCTGCCTTACCCTCCAGAGAGGATTTCAGCTTCTCGGATTCCTCGATCATGGTCATGATCTTCTCATATTTGCTGGAACCGCCGTTTTCTTTCACACAGATAGTCAGTTCACCTTCTTCTACCACAGTTCCGGCATAGACAGTTCCACCGGGAATTTTTCTCACCGGAACGGATTCTCCGGTCAGAGATGCCTGATTCACCATACCTTCTCCATCCGTCACTGTGCCGTCAAAAGGAATCACATTGCCCATGTGGATCCTTACCAGATCACCCGACTTAATGGATGTGGACGGCACCAGGATCTCCTGTCCGTCGCTCACAACCCATACCTTGTCAATGTTTAAGGACATGCTCCTCGCCAGATCACCGACAGACTTTTTGTGCGTCCACTCCTCCAAAATCTCACCGATGCCTAACAGGAACATCACAGAGGCTGCGGTGTTGTAATCACCACGTAGCACAGATACACCGATAGCAGTGGCATCCAGTACCGGTACTTCGATCTTGCCCTTCGCCAGAGTCTTCACGCCGTGCCAGAGATATTTGAAAGACTTCACTGTGGTGATCACGGAACGGATATCCATGGGCAGAAACAGCCTGATCCCATAATGCATTACCACTTTATTGATCAGCTGATCCTTATATTCCCGGTTCATCTCTCTGCCGGAATTAGCAAGATAGTTCTCCGGCACTTCTGTACCCTGATATGTAAAATTCTCCAGTGTCTTCAGTGCCTCCTCCCTGGAACCGGTATAGACTACCGTAACATCCAGGGTGCGCTCCTGAATTTTGGCACTGACAATATTACTCTGTCCGTCCAAATAATATTGCAGTGTATCTGCCTGTGCAAAGCTCATACGGCTCTGCAGAATGTGAACCCTGAGTCTCCCCTTTATCTCATGTTTGATCACAAATCTCATAATTTATGCCTGCTTTCATGAAGGGATCATTCTTCTGTTGCAGTCTCTGCTGCTTCTGCTTCACCATCATACTCTTTTGCTGCCTGTGCTGCTCTGTCCTCGTTGATCTGCTGAGCTTCTGCGTAGATGTCCTCTGCGTTCTCCTGGATGGTGGTCGCAGTCTTCATGACACACTCTTTTGCGCGCAGAACAGCTGCGGTGCAGTTGGTGTACAGCTTCTTCGCATCCTTGCTGGACAGTACTTTGATACCTGCGGTTCCGAACAGAACGCCTGCTGCGAAAATACCGGTTTTTGCTTTATCAATCTTTTTTAAACATTTCAACATAATTCATTTCCTCCTGTGTGAATTCTTTGGTTTATTCTATTTATGAATGAATATTATAATCACCTGTTTTTCTTATTTCCAGTTTTTTCTCCTTTACTGAAAAATTTTATCATTAAAAAAGGCCAGTGGATCAAAATCCACTGACCTTCTTGTATTCCTGTAATTTTTCTTTTGCTGCCGGGGTCAGATTCTTAGGCACCTGAATCTGGATCACGACATACTGATCGCCGTGGGCATTTTTATCCTTCATGGATACCACACCCTTGCCTTTCAGACGGATCTTGCTGCCGGACTGCGTACCTTCCTTCACTTTGCACATGACATCGCCGTACAACGTGGGCACACGGATCTCGCCGCCCAAGGCCGCAGTAGTATAGGGGATATTGACTGTGGTATACAGATCCTGTCCCTTACGCTCCCAGCCCGGCTTCTCCTGTACCGTCACCTTCAGATACAGGTCACCGCTCTCACCGCCGGAGTAACCTTCACCGCCCTTACCTTTCAGACGGATACTTTTACCGGTATCGATACCTGCCGGAATGTGCACCTGCACGGATTCGGACTTGCCGGTAGCCGGATCTCTTAAGGTAAAGGTCTTATTGCAGCCATGCATTGCTTCGTCAAAACTGATGGTGATGCCGGATTCCACATCCTGACCTTTGCTACGGTAGTTTGCCCGGCTGCCCCGTCCGGAGCCTTTCTGTCCCTTGAAATACTGACCGAACAGATTGTCAAAAATATCCTCATCCCCGCCGAAGCTGCCGAAATCCCCGGTACCGAAACCGCTTCCTCCGGTGCTGTAATGGAACGTGCCGTTGCCAAAGCCGCCGAATCCATCGGTGCCGAAGCCGCCTCCGTTCTTAAACTGCTCCTGATACTGTCTGGCTGCCTCCTCATTAAATCCCTCCTGGAAAGCAGCAAAACCATAAGTATCATATAGTTTCTTCTTTTTTTCATCCCCCAGCACATCGTAAGCTTCGTTGACTTCCTTCAGCTTCTCCTCTGCCACAGGGTCTCCTGCATTGGTATCCGGATGGTATTTTTTCGCCAGTTTCCGGTATGCTTTTTTTATCGCTGCGGCGTCCGCTGTCTTGCTGACACCCAATACTTCATAATAATCTCTTTTTGTTGTCTTCGTCATATTCCCTCCATTCTGCCCAACCGGTGAGCCACACAACCAAGACGTTTTCCATGTAAAAATCAGCCACACAGTTCCCTGCGCGGCTGACCACTTCACATCTCTTTTCAAACAATTGTCTGCTGCTGCAGTCGCTTGTTCCTCTTACAGAGATTATATTATCACTATAGATTAGCACTCGCAAGTCCAGAGTGCTAAAAAATATATTAAATAATCATAAAATCCATAAACCGGCTATTACAATTTGCCACCCTTAGAGCCGCCAAAGCTTGCGGAATTCAGGATATTGGTGTCAAAGGTAAAGGTCAGTCTCTCCTCGGTGCGGGCTCTCTTCAAAGACAGCTGGATCATACGGTCCAGAAGCTCTTTGTAAGGAACTCCTACCGGCTCCCACAGATAAAATGCCAGAGATCCCGGGATGGTATTGATCTCGTTAAAATACAGCTTACCGTTGTCCTCATCGATCATAAAGTCGATACGGGACACACCGTTACAGCCCAGTGCTTTAAAGGATCTGACTGCCAGTTCCCGCACCTCTTCTCTCTTCTCCGGAGACAGTTCTGCCGGAATTTTGCGGGATACGCTCGCCATGCCCTTGGAGCCGCTGCCCTTGGCATTGCTGACGTATTTATCTTCATAACTTAAGATATCTTTGGTGTGCAGGGGTTCTTCGCACTCGGAAGCAATAGCGTCATTCTCATCTCCCAGTACCGAGCAGTTGATCTCACGTAAATTGGTGATGGCGTGCTCCACCAGCACTTTGGTCGCATACTTGAACGCATCATCGACGGAGTGGGTCAGTTCCACACGATTTTTAGCTACGCTGATGCCTACGCTGGAGCCTAAGTTGACCGGTTTTACGATCACCGGATATCCCAGTCCTTTTTCCACTTTGTCGAGCAGAGTCTCTATCTGCGCATAATCCGACAGGGTATACAGCTGCGCATCCAGTACCGGAACATCACACTCCTTTAATACAGCTTTCATGATGTATTTGTCCATACCAATGGCGGATGCGGTCACATCACAGCCCACGAAGGGGATGCCCATGGTCTTCAGGTAACCCTGGAAAGCGCCGTCCTCCACATTGGTACCATGGACTACGGGGAAAGCCACATCGATCTCTACCGGTTTCTTCCCGCCGAACAGCTTCACCGGGAACGGCGTCAGGAATACCTTTCCATCCTCATTGGTCATAATGACTCTCTGGGATTTTTTCAACAGTTCGTCGATATTTTTATAGGATTCGATCTTGCCGATCTCCTCACCGATGTACATTTCATTACGCTTGGTCATATAGACCGGGATCACTTCGTATTTGTCTGTGTCCATGCTCATGACAGCCTGGATGCCGGAGATCACAGATACCTCGTGTTCTACACTCTTGCCGCCAAACAGCATTGCTACTCTTGTCTTCATTTATTTTCCCTCCTGAATTTTCCTACTCTCTGCCAACTATCCGGAACCACTTTCGCGAAATCGCCTCTGAGTCGTCTAATAGTTATCCGTCAGGTCATTCTCTAATAAAATATACTTATGTCCCTGCCCTTTGATGGCATAGGCGTAAGATACAGCTTCCTCCAGCTTGTCGAATACCAGGCATTTCTCTTCCGGGAATCCCTTCTCCAACACGCCCTCCCTGATGGGCTCGGTGTGCCGTCTGCCCACTAACAGGATGTAATCGCAGCAATCCGCTGCGTAGTTACCGAATTTATGATTGTATTCTGCTTCCTTGTCACCCAGCTCTACCATGCCCGGCGTGATCAGGATCCGGATACCGTCAAACATAGCCAGCGTCTCGACCGCTGCCCTGGAACCTACGGGGTTGGAATTGTAAGCATCATCGATGATCGTCACCAGACCGTGCTCCCGCATCTGCATACGATGGGGCACCGGCTCGATCCGGCGTACCGGGATCCGCAGTTCCTGCAGCGTCATGCCCATTCTATGAGCAACTGCGATAGCCCCCACCACATTGATGACATTGTGGGCACCGATGAGACGCATCTGGAATCTCTCGCTCTCGCCGTCCGGGGTCACTACCGTGAACTCCGTACCTAACTGGGATACCTTCACATCTTTGGCACAGTATCCTGTCCCTTCCGTCTCAGAATAATAGAAGATCTTCTCCGGGGTCTGATCATACGCGGGAGAAGCTGCCTGCTGCTGAATATAATCGTTGTCACCGTTCAAGAACAGCATGCCGCCTTCCGGCAGGGCATCCGCCAGCTCGAACTTCGTCTTCTGAATATTCTCCATGTTAAAAAAGGTCTCTAAATGCTGCGGTCCGATAGATGTGATCACACCGTGATCGGGATGCACCATATCGCAGATCTCCTTGATATCGCCCACATGGCGGGCACCCATCTCACAGACAAAGATCTCTGTGGTGGGTTTCAGGGAGCCTCGGATGGTCCGCACCACTCCCATCGGAGTATTAAAGCTCTCCGGAGTCACCAGCACATTATATTTTTCCTGTAAAAGTGTCTGCAAATAGAACTTTACGCTGGTCTTGCCGTAGCTGCCGGTCACACCGATGACGGTAAGTCCCGGGACGCTTTTCAGCTTTCTCGCAGCATCATTGATATAATGCTGATTGATCCCCGCCTCCATGGGATGATTGATAACATTAGCCACAATATCCAGAAACAGATTCACAGATACCAGGATCAGACACAGTCCCGGGATCCGCTTCATTCCGCCCAATCCACACACCAGAGCGAATACCGCAGCCGTAAGGATCAGCTCCGTAGCGAGCAATCTCTTGACCCGGGCGGTATACACCAGCTTTTTCTTCGTGTTCATCCGCTTCATGGCACGATATACCACGATGATCACGAGCAGTACCAGATACTCGAAGATTTCAAGGGCAAGATATGGGAACACACAGGTCACAATGCCCAGTGCCAGGCCAAAATAGAGAATCCATTGCAGCCGGAACTTCTTCTTCAACCAGTGAAGGTGTTCTTTATTCTTATAGCCGTTCTGCTGGAACATATGAATATTATACCTCATGGTATAAAAATATGCCGGAACAGCAAGCACGACCGCTATCAGCACACGTATGATCATTTCAGATATGCCTCCATAATTCCCCGGAACTGTGCCGGCTTCTCAAGGAAAGAAAAATGACCGGTTCCCGGGATCACTGCCAGGCCGCAGTTGGGTATCTTCTCTTCCATAATATGTGCATCCCGGATAGGAGTTGCCGTATCCTGATCTCCCCAGATCAGCAGTACTTCCTGACGGATCTTCGGAAGCAGCTCCGTCAGATCCTCATTGATCGCCTTCACCATACACTGGCGCATCATGGGTGTCGCATTGCGGTAGTCTGCCGATCCCTGTCGGCTCCTCCAGTCATCGATCACCTCCGGGAACATGGCATAGATCAGCTTCATGTTCAGAAATTTCTTCAAAATCTTGTACTTGCGGATCTTCCATTTCTGTGCAGTAGTCCGCACCGGCAGGACACCGGCACTGTCGATCAGGATAATATTCGTGATCTCAAAAGGGATGCTCTCTCTGGCTGCCAGCTTGATAATCACGCGTCCGCCGTAGGAATGCCCGATGAGGGTGGCCTGCTTTACCTGCATTACTTCCATAAATCTGCAGAAAAAGTCCGCAAATCCGTCCACACCCCAGGGTTCCTTCGGTTCATCGCTGCCGCCGAAGCCCGGAAAATCGAACTGGATCACACGGTACCTGCTGCCGTCTATCACACCGGCTACGGAATCATACACTCCCAGATCCGTACCCCAGCCCTGTAAGATCACGACTGTCTTATCGCCGGTACCGGTTGTTTTATAACATATATTATATCCGTCTACTACTATATTCATTGAAAACCTCAATTCAGTGTCATTGCTGTTACAATCTTTTATTATAATCGGAATCTGCGACAATGGCAAGCCATATCCTAAGGATTCCGTATTCCGTATTCCGCTTTCCAATTTGACAACCGCTTTCATAATTCCATAAAATAATAAAAACTACCGCTTTGAGCTGACGGTAGCATCAGTCAGCCCAAAGCGGTAGCTAGTTTATCCTTTATTTTATAATGAATTAGAATCGGGATTTCACACATTCTGCTTACTGCAGTTAGGGTATTCAATTTTCTGATGCAATAAAATATTTTGCGTTGAATTGCCTACACATATTTCAAAAATTCCGGGTTCCACACAAAAATCATGTTTCTTCTCATCATAAAATGAAAACGCCATACTATCCAAAGTAATCTCTACTCTGCATACACTCCCCGCTTTCAGCGTAATGCTTTTGAATGCCTTTAACTCTTTTTCTGGTCTGATTACTGTACACTCCTCATCCCTCACATAAATCTGTACAATCTCTCTTCCGTCTATTTGGCCTACGTTTTCTATATCAAACGATATGCTCACTCTGTCTTTTGCATCATTATCTTGCTTCACCTGCAGATCGTGATACGCAAATTCTGTATAAGAGAGTCCATGTCCAAAGCAGAACATCGGCAAAATATCATTTTTCTCATAGTGACGATATCCGACCATAATTTCTTCTTCATAACAGACCATATCATCTCTCCCAAATTGTCCGTTATGACCTGTCGGTGTATCTTCATAAACACGAGGAAAAGTTTCTGCCAGTTTTCCACTGGGATTGATTCTTCCGGCGAGGATTCCCGCTAGGGCTGTGCCACTCTCCATTCCGGCATAATAAGACCACAAAATTGTACCTGCTTTTTCTTCCCATGGCATCTCCACCGGAGATCCTCCTATTAAAGTTACAATTGTGTCCGGTCTTACCTTTAATAATTTTGTAATCAATTCATCCTGATGATACGGAAGTTTCATGCAGGGACGATCCTCTCCCTCAATGTCATATTCATGATCCAACCCTCCTACAAACAGAACAATATCGCTCTCTTCAGCAAGCTTCAGAGCTCTTCTGTGATATTCTTCCTCTATTTCCGATAGGTCTGAATAAAATGCCTCCTTTTTTAGTCTTCTTTTTTCTTCTCTCATCCTGCGGATCTGTTGTTGTATTTTTTCTTTGTCATCCACACTGGAAGCCTGCCAGTTTTCTCCGTTAAGCTCCTTTTTTTCCGGAATATAATACCCCGGTTCATATACTATTTCTGCATTGCCTCCAAATTCCATTTTGATTCCAAGAAGCGGTGATATTTCATACAAAGCCTTAATTTCTGCACTACCTCCACCGCCCGAGTGAATTCGGTCTGCGTTACAACCTATGACTGCAATTTTCTTATGATATGTATTTCCAAGTGGCAATAATTTACTATCATTATTCAATAAAATAACAGATTTTTCCGCTGCTTTTTTCAACACCTGCCGGTGCGCCATAGTATTATAGGAGCCGTTTTTTCGATGTACCGCTTCCTTTCCAATCATTTTTAACTTAAACATTACTCGCAAGATGTTACGCACCTTTGCATCCAGACACGCCATATCTACTGATTCATCCAAGATCCTTTGTTTCAAAGGTTCTGCCAGACAATATTCGTCGAAATTATCAAATACTGACATTTCAATATCAAGTGCTGCCTGCCCCGCATCTACCGTATTATGCACTGCTCCCCAGTCACTGATTACAATTCCTTCAAATCCCCATTGATCACGCAATACTTCCTTCAGCAACAGATTATTTTCACAGCAATAGGTACCGTTTAATCTGTTATAGGCTCCCATAACCGAATAAACATCTGCCTTCTGCACAGACTGTCGAAACGCCGGGTAATATATTTCCTGCAAGGTTCTCTCATTTACTTTAGTATCCACATGCAGTCGATTAGTTTCCTGATTGTTTGCCACAAAATGTTTTACACAGGCTGCCACATCATTCTGCTGTATTCCTTTTATCAAAGCAACTGCCATCTCTGCTGTCAGCACGGGGTCTTCACTCAAATATTCAAAATTTCTCCCACATAAGGGACTTCGTTTGATATTAATTCCCGGCGCCAAAATCATGTCTTTTCCTCTGCCTCTGGCTTCCGCTCCCAAGACCTCGCCAACTTCATATGCAACATCGACATCCCATGTAGATGCTATAGCACTATTACTTGGAAGATAAGATACATAATCATCAGTATTGCCCAGGGGAATCCATTTATCATTTTGAAACTCATTCCGAACACCCATAGGTCCATCTGAAAATTTCATAGAAGGTATTCCCAGTCTTTCTACCCCTTTATTCTGAAACAATCCATTTCCATGAACCATCCCGATCTTTTCATCCAAGGTCATCTGTTCCAATAATTCAGTTATTATTTTTTCTGTCTTCAATGTAAAAATACGCCTTTCTCTTCTGCTTCTTTTTGAGTTTTCTGCAACATTTTTCTCCTTTCTTTTGTAGAAAATGGAGATTTCATGCCACTGTCCGCTACCTGTTTCACTAATTCGTAATCAAACTTCTCTCTTACCTGCCATTTATCATTGTCGATAACCATATAATTTTCTGTCTCTTCTGTACAGGCCGGCCAAGCAATCGTTTCATCAATGAATGGAATTCCTGTTTTAGCAAAATTCACCCATGCCTTGCACATTTTTTCTTCTAGTTTATCCGTGACTCCCGGCATATTAGCCACGGGAACCTTATCTGTATTGTGAAATACAAAAGCCAGATCAGAACAATGCCATGCCGGCTTTCCATCATCCAGAGGAAATTCAACAGCAAAGACATATGCATATATATTAGATTGTTTATATGTCTTTCTCTTTTTCACAAAATCAATTACCGGTTTTCTGAAAAAAATATCATAGGTAGTTAAGTCTGCAATGCTTCTTCCCGGGTATGCCTGCGCGTATGCCTGAATCACAGACTGAGTATGTTCACCAAATCGTTTTTCGACAATCCTGACCAATTCCTCTTGTGTCATTTGATCCCTTCCGATCAGCCCGGGTGCAAATCCCATCTCTCCGAACACACTTCCTATTAACACCGGCACCTTTTGGGCATATTCCGAAAATCCAATTTTTAAAGGATCCCCCATGTAATAAGAGTTCCGAATCGGATGTCCTCCAATATAACCACCTTCAGCCAGTACTTTATTGGATACTTTATTATAAGCATCTGCCAGCTCTCTGTAAGGCATATCCTCCCATTTCTCAATATCCGATTCTTCCATATTAAGCTCCTTAAGCATTGCCCGGATCAGTGGTTTGGCATCTGTATTCTCTTCATCAATAAAATCTTCCAATACGCCGCTCTGAATAATCGCTTTATGATACAAGCCATCAGCCTCCGGTGTCTGCATCAGCGTCCATATTTTCATGCCTCCTCCGGATTGCCCGAATAATGTTACATTTTGAGGATCCCCGCCAAACGCTTCAATATTGTCTCTAATCCAGCGCAATGCAGCTACAATATCAGCATTTCCAACATTTCCCGAGTTCCAATATTTTTCTCCATATTCTGACAAATTCAAATATCCCAAAAGATTTAATCTATGATTCAATGATACTACAACCACATCCCCAAATTGGCTTAAATTTGTACCGTCATATGCTATCTGTTCGATAGAAGATCCTGCGTAGAATCCACCTCCATGAAGCCATACCATAACCGGTTTTTTTGCCAAAGTATCCAACGTCTGCGTCCAAACGTTCAAATACTGACAGTGTTCATCCATGGGCCAGTATCTATGAGGAACCATAATTTCACCGTTGGGAACATCCTGGGTTAACAATGGACATACATAGCCATAAGAAGTAGCATCTTTTATCCCATCCCACGGCTGAATTTCCTCCGGCATCTGAAATCTTTTTGCATTTGCATACTTAATCCCTTGAAATGTATATGTTGTATTCCACAAATATCCCCTTATTTTTCCTGCTTTTGTTGTCACAATCGGTCCATTTCCCGAACATTCAAAATAACTACTCATTTAGTTTCTCCTTTGCTTTTTTTCTATAATCTTTCGGACTACATCCCAACATTTTTTTACATAATCTGGAAAAATATGAAAAGTTATCATATCCCACTTTCATTGCAATTTCATTAATAGAGATTTCACTGTATTGTAACAGTTCAGACGCCTTCTTTATCCTCATACGAATAACATAATCGGTAATAGAGATTCCTTCTTCTTTTTTAAAAAGTCTTGCCAGATAATCTGCATTTAAATATACAATTCCTGCCAGCTCATTTCTGGAAATTTCCTCATTATAATGTTCTTCAATATATTTTTTAACTACCTCTACAATAGATGTATTTTCTCTTACGTAGTCAATATAGCTATATGCTTTTTGCAATAAATATTTACAGAATTCCATATAGTTATCATAATTCTTCAATGACATTTTCCGATAAGTTTCATATTCCGTATTTACAAATAGCTCATGGGCTTCGATATTGTTTTTCATCAACACAGTATTCACCATCTGAATCAGATTCACCTGCATAGCTTTTAATTCATACGATGTTAACCCATGATGTCTCTTTTTCTCTGAGAAATAGTGATCGATTTCATCTAAAATCTTATTCACCGCACCTGTGTTCAGATAAATCTCCCATTCTCCAATAGCACCGAATGAATATGTATTTTCTTCCCTTTGGTATGTCCGCGCCCAGAATATCTGTACATCGTTGCTGATATTTTCATTCCAAATATGAATCAACCTTTCAAAACATTCCTTTACGGCGGGCAGAGGACATTCAAGATCATAAAATACACGCATTCGACAATTGAGATGGATATCACACTGCATAATCAATTTCTTCAGTACCATCTCCGCATTTTCTTTTAGATTACGGGTTACAATCACATAGGTATCCTCTCCATACTTCACTATGGTCTCCATATTGCACATATCGCTAAAAATTTCTGTAACGACATTTTTAATAATAAATTCGCTCATTGTTGAAGTCAGATTCTGAAAACGTTCCTCTTCTTCATATGCATGTAGCAAAAAAACATCAAACAACTGCTCAGTGTCATATTCCAAACGATTGTCTTCAATCAATGCATTTAAAAGTTCTTCATCCGGAATTGCCAGCGGAAACATGATATGCTCCCAAAAATGAGCTTTTCTGTTTTTTACATCATCCAACCAATACACGCCATACTGATAATATGTTTTCTTCCTGCTCTCTTGTCTGACTTTTTCTACAGCCCTAGATATTATTTTTTCAAAATCGTCAAAAGAAATCGGTTTCAGATAATAGTCAAAACATTGAAGTTCCACAGCCTTTTTGGCATAATTAAAATCTGCATAACACGTGCAGAATATAGTAACCACGTCTAAATTCTGTGTTTTCGTCCATTTTAACAATTCAATTCCCGATTCGTTTGGCATTTCTATATCTGTTACCATAATATGGATCGGTACATTCTTAAGTATCTTTTTGGCATCCGCAGCATTTTCAGCAACGTAAATCTTTTCTATTCCCAGTGACGAATATGCAACCCCAAACTGCAGACTTTCCAGCACATTCACATCATCATCTACTAATAGAATATTCACTCTTTTCATCTCCGTTTTGATACGGAATTATTATTATAACTTCCGTTCCCAGGTTTTCACCGTTACCTATCATGAGACTTGCTTCCGCCCCATAGAGCAGTTGAAGCCGATCTTTTGTATTGCGTATTCCAATTTGGAATCTGTCATCATTTGCTCCAAATTCATTCTTTCGAAATTTTTCTAACACATTCTCAGGAAAACCCGGACCATTATCCGCTATCCGAATTTGTATTTTTTTCTGTTCCTCATCCAGAAAGCTTCCTTCAATGCTAATTTCTATCTTTCTTTTGCTTCCTACCGTGTACTTCACGCAGTTTTCCACAAAGACTATCATTATCAGCGGTGGAATCATTGCCTGTTTCACACGCTCATCTACGCAGATATGACACTTGCAATCATAGCGGTATAAAATATTATGGATTTTTACATAATTTACAATCTGCTGTAATTCTTCATCCATTAAGATAGGCTTCGTTCCTTTGCGGAAAATAGATCTCATATATCCGGATACATACAATGCCAGTTGCTGGATTTCTTCTGTATGTTTCAACTGCGCCATACTGTATATGCTATTAAGACAGTTAATATAAAAATGGGGCCTGATCTGTAATTGTAAATAATCTATTTTAGTTTTCTGTTTTTCCAGCTGTTCTTCATATACCTGAACTTTTAATTCCTGAATTTCTTTTTCCAGATTTCTCCAGATTTCACCTACATTTTCGAATTCTTCATAATAATTATTTTGCTCTAATTCTCCAGTTTCCTGAAATTTTCGTAGATTCTCTTCAAAAATGTATAACGGTTTTTGTACATAGTGCCTGAAATAATAAAAAGCTCCAATACACATAAAGCAAATCAATACTGTGGTAATTGCCATCAGTATTTCATAGGTTCCAGCACTTTTCTTTATTTTGTCGCTGACATCTATTCCTATAGATACATTTGCATTTTCAAATTCGTATTCCCAATAATGCGAGCTACTGTTTTCCTGAATATTTTCATTTTTCTGAAACATACTTCCGGATGCACTGCTATTCTCCAAATAATGTACTCCGGTGCTCAAATCTCGAATAAAAAAGGAAAGTGTATCTTCCTGTGTTTTTCGAAAAGAAGCGCATATTTTCTCAGGCCGTATCCAACAACCCACATAATTATTTTTCAAGCAAAAGGTAGTTGTAAGAAACAACGTTCCTTGAACATCCTGCACAAACCATTTTCTCTTTTCTGTTATAGGAATCTGTTCTTCGGAAGCCACTGTCCTAATATATCCTTTAAAAAGTTCCTTTTGAAGGTATTCATCGTCTCCCGTAATCAGAAAAATATCTTTGTCTTTGTTATAAAACCAAAAATGGTATTCGTCCCCATAATCAATTGCCATTGCCTGAAAATATTGTTTCAATTCATTTTGCTCCGCAATGCTGTAAACCACAGAGTTATCCTCTGTGTTTAAATCCATCTCTTCTATTTCTCTGATAGATTTATTATTCAACAACGTGTTTACAAGCTGCGTATTAATGCCATTCATTTTTTGATCCAATTCATTCCCGTAGAAATCAAATGTCCGGCTGGCTATATTTGCTATCTCTTTGACGTATCCACGGAATAATATCATACCAACACCGTATACAACAACAATTGTCCCGATTAATGCGCACATGATCAGAGTAATATTTTTTCTCAAGACCTTCTTATGTTTTCTCGGCATTAATCGGGACCTCCTATATTTATTTATTCCTGGTATTCACAGCCACATTATAACACATTACTTTTGATTTTCCAGCCACTCGTTCAATTGTTTCTGCTTCTCGTCCATTACAGTCTGAAGACCGGCTGCGTATAACTTCTCATTAAACTCCGGAATGGCCGTGGTAGGATCAGCTGCGCCACAATCGATAGAAGACGAATACTCACTAACCACATTGTTTAGTGCTGCAATCTCATTGCTGACAGATGTACTATCAAACATGAAACCTAATGCTTTTGACTTATTTGCAGTGGCATTCATCTCTTTCTGCGCATCCATAATCTTTCTGGAGCTTCCCTCCCATACATGAATCTTGTACTGGTTCGGAAGTTCCCATCCCATATTCAGATTGTATTTTGCATTAGAAGCATCTACCCCATCCGGGAATCCAATCACATCATTTTCAGCATCTTTTATGACATAATGAACACCTTCAATACCCCAGTTAAACAGATTCATTAATTCCGGATCACCGTACATGTAGTCCAGCACTTTCATTGTCATCTCCGGATTTTCACAATTCTGACCAATTCCCCATGTAATTGCGGCAACAGCATTGGTATAGCAAAACGCAGGAGTAGGGTTGATTCTTACAGCCACCAGTTCATAACCGGTATTCAGACTTTCCTGTTCTGCAACGCCCGGTTTATAAGGAGTGGCAAAGCAGAATGCATTTCCAGCCTTCAGGGTTGTGGTTCCGGCATCTGTAGATGTTGCCATATCCTTGTCGATATAACCTTTTTCATAATAATCATGAACCGTAGCAGCCAGATTCTTGTAGTTATCCGTCTCATAGTAATTCACAATTGTAGTATCAGCACCGCCATTATCCAATACTCCAAAACGATCGGAAAGTACATCGGCAAAATATACGTTACCGATCAAACTATCTTTAGCGCCTACAATAATTTTCATATCAGGTTCATTTTCATGAATCGTTTCGAAAATAGGTGCACAATCAGCCAAAGATTTCACATTAGACACATCCAAATTATATTTGTCCAAAATGTCTTTTCTCATTACCAGGCAACTGTCTGCATACCATTCTTTTTCCACCGGCACACCATACACATAGCCATTCATATTAGCAATTTTGAGAATATCTTCACCCAAAGCTGCTTTCATATTAACGCCATACTGGTCAATCAAATCAGACATATCCAATACCTGACCGCTGTTTACATAGGTACTCACGTTATTATACATTATAGGTACCAAATCCAGTTTTTCCGCACCGGATAACATAAGTTGTAACTGCTGCTGATATACTCCCCATCCCAATGTGATTACATCAATTTGTGCACCAACCTTTTCCGCCAGGATTTTATTCATTTCTGCTTCTACAAGATCCATGTCCTCCTGATCATTTCCAATCACAGCCATTGTGACCGTATACATATCTTCCGGATTTTTAGGTATTTCTGTAGAAGCTGCTCCACCGGTTTCTCCACCACTACTTGGGTTACTCCCGCATCCCGTAAAGCAAGCTACCGTCAACACCATACTGAGTAACATTGATAAAATTTTTTTCTTCATTTGTTATCCTCCCATATATTTATTTTATCTTGTAAGGGCAATGTATTAACCCTTTACTGCTCCTAATGCAATTCCTTTTTGGAAATATTTCTGTAAAAACGGAAATACTACAAATATCGGCAGCATTGCTACAACCGCAATCGCCATACGTACACCTACTGTAGGTAATTTTGCCATTTCCGAAGAGGCTTGTGAAGCCATGGACGAATTAGAAGACAATACCTGTATATCTGTAATCATTTTATTCAACAGATTCTGGATACTATAATATTTAGTATCCGTAAGGTAATATAAACCATTTGTCCAGTCATTCCAGTAACCCAGACCGGCAAAAGTTCCCATCGTTACAATAATGGGTTTAGACAAAGGAATCACCAGTTTAAAAAATACTGTAAATTCTCCTGCCCCATCTACCTTTGCAGCCTCAAACAATGCTGATGGTATACTTGTTGATATATATGTACGTATTAATAGCACACTCATTGCCGACAGCAACAGGTTAGGAACAATTAAAGCCCAAATTGTATTTTTTATATGAAAATAATTACTGTACAACAAATAGGATGGTACCAATCCACCGCTAAAAAGCATCGTAAAGAAAAGGTAAAAAGTTATTGCTCTTCTTCCAGGCAATTGTTCAAGAGATAACGGATAGGCAATCATTGTTGACAGCATAACATTGACAGCTGTTCCAACTACTGTGACCAAAATTGTAATTCCATAGGCCCTCATTATCTTAGACGCATTTTTCCATATGTAAGCATAGGCTCCCAAACTGAATTTTTCCGGAAAAAATGAATATCCGTTTCTTATCAGTGTACTTTCCTCCGTAAAGGAAGACATAATCAAAAGAATAAAAGGGGTAATTACAAATATGGTAAACAGAATCAGTATAAAATTCGCTAAAATCTGAAACCGCATATTCGATTTTGAACGGATCATTTTTCTCCTCCTAAAACAGTGCGTTTTCCTTACTTACTTTCCTAACGATCAAATTAGCGGTGAGAACTAAAACAAATCCTACAACCGACTGATATAGGCAAGCAGCAGAAGACATTCCAACATTTCCCAGTTTAATCAGTGCTCTATATACATAAGTATCAATTACATTTGTCGTAGAATACAATGTTCCGGAGTCCAACGGTACCTGATAAAACAATCCGAAATCAGAATAGAAAATTCTTCCAATCGATAACAAAGTAAGCGTAATCACCGAAGGGACTAAGGATGGAAGCGTAATACATCGAATCTGTTTCCACTTACCTGCTCCATCTAAATTTGCAGCTTCATAGTAATCTTTGGGAATACCATTGATCGCCGAGATATAAATCAAGCAACCATATCCGACTCCCTTCCATACATTCACAAGTGTCAAAATAAACGGCCAGTATTTTGGTTCCGCATACCACGAAATCGGATTTTTCCCGAATGGAATCAGCAGTGAATTATTCACCATTCCGTTTTCTGTTGAAAGAAATGCGAAAACAATATAGCTAATAATTACAATTGACATCAGATAGGGGAGCAATACCGCACTTTGATAAAGCTTTTTTAATTTTTTGCTCACAACGTCGCATATAAAAATTGCAAGAATAATTCCAACCACTGTATTAATCACTATAAAAGCAAGATTATACAATAACGTATTCCTTGTAATTACCCAGGCATCGTTTGTGGCAAACAAAAATTTGAAATTTTTCAGTCCTACCCAATCACTCCCCAAAATGCCTTTCTGGTAATTGATATGTTTAAAGGCAATAATTGTACCAAACATAGGAATATAATTATTGATAAAAATATAGATTAATCCAGGTGCCATCATCAAGTAGAGCGGTAGCCATCTTTTCCAATTGTGTTTTTTTGTTTTCATCTCTCCACCACCTTTTCTATGTATTTCCATTATATCAGTTTTCAAGATTCTTTCTTGCATTCAGGCGACTTCATAATGGCACTGAATGGTATATCTTCCATCATATAATGTTATGTTTCCTCCATTCCTTAATCTGTTCCTCGGAATGTTTCAGTAACCCACAGAATATTTCCTCATTATGTTGTCCGAGTGTTGGTGCCGGTTTACTGATCTCAGGCATATTATCCATCAACTTAATAGGATTGCCATTTACTTTCATTTTCCCAATCACAGGGTGTTCTATCTCCACAAACATTTCACGTTCTATGGCGATATGTTTATCTTCTGTGATCTGCCTTACATTATAGATGGGGCCTGCCGGAATTCCTTTTGCCAATACATTTTCTACAATTTCATTCACAGTATATTGCGTTGTCCACTCTTCAATATATTTCTTTTGTATTTCGTTATTCTGTACTCTCAAAGAAACCGTAAGAAAACGTTCATCCGTTATCATCCATGGCATATGAAGAACTTCGTTGCAAAGCTTCTCATATAGCTTTTGATTTCCACATGCTATAATAACCTGACCATCCTTCGCCTGATAACTATCATAGGGTGCAATAGATGCGTACGCATTTCCATTTCTTACAGGAAGTTGCCCCGACTCAAAATATCTTGTATATGCATTCTCCAGGCTGGCCACTACAGAATCTACCAGTGATACATCTACCTTTTGTCCTTTTCCGGTGAGTGTTCTTACGTTCAAAGCCATTAAAACACCAATCACAAGATTCATGCCGCCCAGTATATCACCCATGGCATTTCCGGAACGCGTAGGATCTCCGTTTTTTGCACCGGTAACGCTCATAAGACCTCCCATTGCCTGTGAAATAATATCATAACCCGGTCTGTCAGAGTACGATCCATAGCAGCCAAAGCCTGACACAGCTCCGTAAATAAGGCGTGGGTTTTTTTCTCTCAAAACTTCATATCCCAATCCCAATCGTTCCATAACCCCGGGTCGATAATTTTCCAAGAGAATATCTGCCTTATTCACCAATTCCAGGAAGATTTTTTTCCCTTCTTCCGTCTTCAAATTCAATGTAATTCCTTTTTTATTGCGATTCAGGTTCGCATAGTAAACACTTTCTCCATTTCTGTAAGGACCATAGCTTCTGGCATCATCACCTTTTCCCGGCACTTCGATTTTTATTACTTCAGCACCGAAGTCTCCCAATATAGAGCCTGCATAGGGTCCTGCTACTACCCGGGTCAAGTCAAGAACTACCAAATTCTGTAGTGCTTCCACTTTTTCTAATCCCATAAGGTCTCACCTCCGATCCCCTTATAATTCCTCATCTTTTACGTGAATCTTTAATCTCATAATGGCACTCCCCATAGATTTTCCAAGGCTGTCCAACCGCAAGCTCATGGTTGCACCACCTCCAAGTGCATGTTTGAGTACAAAATTAAATCCTCCAAGGCTGGGAACTTCATATCTTATAATTTCGCCCTTTACCATGTCGCCGAAAAAATCATGTAGTCTTTCGGGCGTTACTTCTCTTTTAATAATTTCATAATATTCAGGTTTTCTGGCAAATACACAGATATTGCTGGTATCTCCCTTGTCACCGCTTCTTCCATGAGCGATATCATTCAATAATATTTCTCTCATAATCTTGTCCTCTCTATGCAAAACTATATTGTAATAATATGGCTCTTGATCTCTACTGCCTCTCGTGGAACAGATGTCGGCCACAGTGCCATAACTTCCTGCACACGAGCCCTTCCTCCGAAGAAAGATGCTCCGGGAGGTCCGTTTAACTGCATAGGGCTGATTTCCGGGATGATCTTCGCACATTCATTCTTATCCTCTGAAAATACAGCAATGCGCATTACACACTCGTTCAGATTTTTCAATGCTTCTTCACTCATATCAGCCACATTAAGATGAAGGCTGTTCAGACCAATAAAACTGATATGAACATCATCCGCTTTCATTCCCTTTTGCTTCATTTTCTTCATGATAATGTCTGCACAATATCGGGCTTTTTCATAAGCATCAGGCCATGCAAAGCTCAACATTGAAACCGTCTTCCACCCTTTATGATACCCAACACACAATTTCAAAGTATCCGGTTTCTCTTTACCATGAATATGATCAATTCTGACGCGATTATCACCAACCTGTGTAATAGTAGCATTACTAATATCCACATTTACATCAGGAGTCAGATAATTTGCCGGATCTAGCACTTCATATAAAAATTGTTCCTTACAGCTTTGCTCGCAAATGACTCCTCCACAATCAGGGGCCTTAGTAATTTCAAATGTTTTATCTGTCAACTCTGCAATAGGAAATCCGAGATTTTCCATCTGAGGTACGCTGCGCCAATCATACATATAATTGCCGCCTGCTCCCTGTCCACCACATTCCAGTAAATGTCCTGCCATAATTCCTCTTGCAAGGTTATCCCAGTCATTGTCTTTCCAACCAAATTCATAAGCCAACGGAGCCAGGAAAAGTGCGCTATCAGCTGCTCTTCCGGTGACTACAACATCTGCTCCGTCTTCAATTGCACTTTGAATGCCTTCATGACCAATGTAGGCATTGCAATTATATATTTTATCAACGATATCCGTGAAATCGCCTTCGTAGTCAAAATTCGGAAATGTCCATCCATCCTTTAACAGCTGCGGGATTTTTGATTTAATGTCGTCCCCTGTTACATAACCGATTTTATACCCTTTCATATTTTCTTCAGTTGCATACTGTCGAATAGCATCTACACATCCTGAAATATTCATGCCACCTGCATTTGTCAAAATTTTAATATTTCTTTCCCAAGCAGTTTTTCCTGCTGGTTTCAACAATCTTGTCACAAAATCAGGAGCATAACCTTTTGATGGATCTTTTAGTTGTTGCTTTGCCATAATGGACAGCGTCAGTTCTGCCAGATAGTCACATGCAAGATATTGAATATCTGCATTGTGAATCATATGGATAGCAGCATCTGGAGAATCTCCCCAAAATCCCTGTCCTCCGCCAATTGCTATTTTTTTCATCCGTTTCCTCCTTAACGTGCCTTGGTAATGCGGCTTTCTATGCCTGTTTATTTTTCATATTCTAATTATAACAATTCTCCACATTCTTTCTTGCATTCATCCGACTTAAAAATGTCACTCAGTGGTATATATAAAAATCCCTAAAAGTTAGTTTTTGCCTAACTTTTAGGGATTGCTATAAATAAACAGTTAATTATTTCTCCATGGCATTCAGGCGGTCCACCAACTTCTGTACATCTGCCATGCTGACTCCGCCGCCGAAACTGACCGGTCCGCGCAGGGGCATATACTGAAGCATAGCTGCATTCATCTCATCGCTGATGGCTTCCTTCGCGGCATCGCCGCCTTCGTTGACCTCGCTGTTCTGACCAAACATTCCTTTGCTCAGAACACTCTGTACCAGTTTCCAGGCCTCCGGGCGGCTCATGATGTCGCCCATTGTCGTATCTGTGGTATAGTGGAAAGGAATCTTCACGGTGGATTCCACAGTCACGGTATCTCTGAGAGCAATGTCTCTGGAAGATGCTCCGATAAGGATCTCGAACTCTCCTGTCTCCACCTGCCAATCATGGATCTGTACATCATAGTAAGCAAAGGCTCGCTTTCCAAGCGTAAAAGTTACTGTCTTCGTCTCGCCGGGTGCCAGTTCGATCTTGACAAAATCCCGCAGCTCCTTCACCGGCCTTATCACTGTGCTTTCTTTATCTGCCACATAGAGCTGCACTACTTCCTTACCCGCTCTGTCTCCGGTATTGGTCACATCCACAGACACCGTCAGTTCTTCTGTGTCTTTCATTGTCTTTTTGTCCAAACGCAGATTGCTGTAAGCAAATGTGGTATAGGACAATCCGTAGCCAAAGGGGAACAATACATCCATTTTCTTCTTATCATAATAGCGGTATCCCACAAAAATGCCTTCCCGGTATTCCACATGGTCGCCCTCACCAAAGCCGGCAAGATAAGAAGGATTGTCCTCCAGCTGCTTCGGGAATGTCTCCGGAAGCTTTGCACTGGGGTTTACTTTGCCGAAGAGAATGTCATACTCGGCACCTCCCACAGCCTGTCCTCCAAGATAGGCTTCCAGAATACCTTTCACACGATCTGCCCAGGGCATCTCCACCGGTGCACCGTTGTGCAATACGACTATGGTGTTCGGCTGTACCGCTGCCACTCTTTCAATCAATTCGTTCTGGCAATCCGGCATCCGCATATGTTTACGATCAAAGCCTTCGGATTCAAATGCATCCGGCAGTCCTGCGAAAATCACGGCTGCCTTTGCCTTTTTAGCTGTCTCTACGGCTTCTGCCAGTAGTACCTCATCCGTCTTATCTTCTTTGTCATCAAATCCCTGGGCATACACAATATGTGTATTACCTGCTGCCTCTGCCGCATCCAGGGCTCCGGTGATCTTATGACTGTTGATATGGGAACTGCCGCCGCCCTGATATCTGGGCTTCTTCGCATATTTTCCGATAAAGGCGATCTCTTCGCCCTCTGTCAGCGGCAGTACATTCTCATTCTTCAACAATACAATAGTCTCTTCCGCCACTTTCTTCGCAACCTCATGGTCGTGATCCAGATTAAACACCGCTTCGGTATCTCGGTTCTCGGCATAGCGATATACGATGTTCAAAATACGTTCCACTGCGGTATCCAGTACCTTTTCCTCCAATGTTCCGTTCTGTACCGCTTCTACGATCAGTTGATCATTGACTCCCATAGAGGAAGGCATCTCCAGATCGAGACCTGCCTTTAAATCTTCCACACGGTCATTGACTGCTCCCCAGTCACTCATGACATAACCGTCAAATCCCCACTTATCTCTCAGGGTCTCTGTGAGATATTTGTGATGAGCCGCGGCATAAGTACCGTTGATCCTGTTATAAGAGCACATAACTGTCCAGGGTTTTGCCTTCTTCACCGCTCCCTCAAATGCCGCCAGATAGATCTCGTTCAGTGTTCTCTCGTCAATGATCTCATTCACGGACATTCTACGGGTCTCCTGATTATTCGCCAGAAAATGCTTTAAACTGGTTCCCACATGCTTGCTCTGCACACCGCGGATCAGAGAGCCTGCAATCTCACTTGCCACCAGGGGATCCTCTGAATAGTATTCAAAATTACGACCGCACAGGGGTGATCGTTTGATATTCACAGCCGGCCCCAGAATGACACTGACGCCTTCTGCCTGACACTCATTGCCCAGTGTTTCGCCCATATGATACAACAGATCTCTGTTAAAGGATGCAGCGGTTCCGCATCCTGCCGGGAAACATACTGCTTTAATACTCTCATTTACACCCAGATGATCCGCCTTGTCATCCTGCTTGCGCAGACCGTGAGGGCCGTCGGATACCATACTTGCGGGAATCCCCAGTCGCTCGCAGCTTTCAGTATGCCAGAAATCCGCGCCGGAACACATTGCCGCCTTTTCCTCCAATGTCATTTTTGCTATCAGATCTTTGATTTTTTCCTTTGTCATGTTGCTATAACCTCCTGTCATTCAAGCTTGTCCGCTTGCTCTTTCTGTTTACCAGTTTAGCAATTTTCCACATTGATTCCTATATCTGATTATGACTTCTTTTTAGGTCAATATTGACTTTTTCCTTCTTTTTATTCTATGATATAAATATATCGCGGGAAATAATATAATTTCAGAAGGAGGCTTTGCGATGCCGCAATTTCCACACGAAGAGGTTGCTTTTGAAAGCGGAATCAACGTCCGTTTTACAATCTATAACAGCAATAACGATTACATACCGGAACACTGGCATCGAAGCATGGAAGTTATCTATATCTATGAGGGTTCCATGGAACTCATTGAGGGGCAGCGGGTTCTGTTGCTGCATGCCGGAGATTATCATGTGGTAAATTCCGCCGCCGTCCATGCTACCCGGACCACAACACCGTCCCGGGTTCTGTTATTACAGATTCCTTATGCGTTTCTGATAGGTGCCATCCCAGAATATGAAAGCATCCGTTTTCTGTTCTCCCACAGGGATTCTTCTGCCGATGCGCAGATTCAGGAGATTCTGACTTCCATGGGCGATCTCTATACAAAAAAACCGCAAAGCTATACTCTGCGGTTTTCCGGTCTGCTTTATGATTTTTTATACATCCTTATGACCCACTATAAGGTCACCGTCGACAATACTTCCCGAATTCAGAGTCAGAAAAATCTGCATCGCCTCGAACCGGTGATTCAGTACATCCAATCTCATTACACCGAAGCCATTTCTCTGGAAAATGCAGCCTCCCTGGCTCATCTGAGCCCAGAATATTTCTGCCGTTTTTTTCGGCGGAACATGGGAACCACCCTCACTTCCTATATCAACAGCGTGCGTCTGACGCATGTCTGCAAGGATTTAAAAGACACCGATCTGAACATCAGCGAAATACTGGATCGACACGGAGTCACGAACTATAAATTATTCCTGCGCACCTTTAAGCAGGTATACGGCTGTGCTCCGAGGGATTTCCGGAAGCAGTGAGGAATGCTATGATAACTGCTCAGAGCCACTCTGCATTATTACTTTCCAGTTCTTTCTTCTGCATAATGCGATTGCGGTCACTTAAGATCGCCAGCATTTCGTCCGCGATCTCCTCCGGCGGCAGATCAGAATAATGACACAGATAACCGATCATACGGCTCGCCGTAAAATCCGTATTCAGATTCTTCGTCACCAGATCACAGAAAGCTTCCGGATAGCCGCGGGATAGGAGCATTTTATATAATTGCATACTTTGGGGAGATCTTGGTTTCATATTTATTCTACGCCTTCTTAATATGGAAGATCACGCCGCTCTTGGGGTAGATCCACTCGTCCTTGATCGCAATGTCATAGAGTCCGGCTCTCTGGATGCAGGCTCCGACATTGGCAGTGCTTTCCTTATTGAGATAGGAATACATAGTGACATCCATTCCGTTCTTGTATTTCAGCTTGATATGGGGCTCCTTGGTCGGATCCACCAGAGTCACCTCAAAAATAGAGTTCCATACCCGGGGCATCTTGAAATAGATGCTGACCAGATGCTCCCCGTTTGCCTCGTTGCGGTCAAAATCCAGCTTGAATTTCAGGATAAAGCCGTTGCTCTTGCGTTCTACTTCGAATTGCGCTTCGTCGTCATTATCTCCGCTGTTGTCAATTCGCAAGATCGGCATGAACAGGTCATTGATCACATCCCGGACCTTGTCCGCTGGAATACTGTTGATGAAGTCCACGGCTTCCGGTTCCACCACCAGATCCTCATTGAAAATGCTCTTGGTGAAATCCGCATCCTGCCCGGTCTCCAACAATCCACCGTCCAGACTCTTTTTATCATAGGCGAAACCGAGTCTGATCACATCTCCCGCGTAGTTCTCGTCTGTTCCTCCCAGACACTTTACGCTGAACTTCAATTCCTCATCGATCAGGTAATACTTTCCGTCTGTGGCTCCGGGGAAACCGGCTTTTACATATTCCTCCGTCAGATTCGGCTCCAGATTGATCGTGTAATCGAACATTTTCCGGATCCTGGCGCCTCTTGCCCTGTCAAAATATTTCTCCATATTGGTAGAAAGCATATCCACCGCATCTTCATCCTTTATCATGGAGGTAATGGTGGATTTCAGGAAAGTCTTTTTATCTTCATCGCTGAAAGAATCCAGGATCTCCGGCTCTCCCATCAGCGTCTTGGTGATCTGCTGGGAGGTCTCTCTGGCGTAGGCATCCTGGGTCAGCTTGTTGTTCAGTATATCGAATAACAGAAATGCTGCCAGCACACCGATGAGATTCCCCACGATATTGTCGATCAAGTCATCCAAGGTGTAACCGTTCTTCAGAGCCAGATAGGTATATCCTACAAACACCAGTAACAGTGCGATCAGCACCAGTACCATAGTAGCGGACAAGGTGTCCATCACACTTTTTTTCTTCTTTTGTTTCTGATTATCCATGAATTTCCTCCCTCGTAAATACGCCCTCATAGATTGCGGGCTTCCGCATGTAATATGCCCAGAACCGGTCACCGTAATCATAATGCCACCATTCCGACGGCAGATTGGTAAATCCCGCATCTATCATAGCATAATAAAGCAGACGGCGGTTTTCACGGACCTGCTCGTCCTCTGCCCCCTGTACATGCTCCGGTGCCTCAAAATACGCTGCACAGGTCTTATCCGTAAAGGCATCAAAACCGCACCCCATCGGGAGTTCTCTGCCCTCCGGATCCAGAAGCGTCAGATCAATGGCTCCTCCGGTGGTATGGGCGGGAGGCACCTTTGTATCCGGTACCGGATCCGAGACAAATTTGCAGATCGCAACTCTCCTTTTTGCCTCCGGCAGCTCTTCTAAATGAAAATCCCGGATGATGTCCACAGAATACTTTTCAAACAGTTCATGCTGCAGTGCAAAAGGGCGCCAGGCATCCCAGATGCGGAACCGGTAACCGTCCGGCAGATTCCCCGCCGCCTTCACCAGCCTCTCATACATCTCCTTACGGACGAAGCAGTTCTCTTCCGCATGGTCCATATGTAGGATCGGATACAGCATTTTCACATCCCACAGATCACAGCTTTTCAATTCTATAAACGCGGAATTCACAAACGCACTGTCTATATAGCGCTCCGGATCTCCGATCGTCGGTATCGGCCTCATGGGATCAGCCTCCTTATTATTTATATTTATCATAACTTGTATCTTCTGTAATAACATCTGGAGATAGCTCTTTGATTTTCATGAATCTCCTCCATATAATAATGTTCTTGGCATAACTATATCAAACATTACTAAACATTACAACAACATTACAATTACATCATAGGTGAAAATTTACTTGCATTTCTGCCTATGATACAGTAGGATAAGGATTTTAAATAATATATGACATTATATAAACATTATTACAACATTACTTAAACATTATTCACTATAATGACAGGTACAAGTCCCATTCGTAGGCATCAAAGTCGGGGGCTTTTGACCCCGACATCATTAAATGCCATTAAATACAAAAACGACATGCGAGTGCCTATTTCTCATAGAAATTTTAACATTTGCCATTTCCCGCAAGGCTTGTTAAAATGAGGATATGAAAAAGAAAAATTTATGTAAAACGTTATTAAAAACCATGTGTATCGTGCTGGGGATCCTCATCCTCGCACTGTTGGCTTACATCGTCTACCTCTATGCCAGTTATTACAGGATCGAGGACAATCAGGAACTGGTGGTGGAGGCACCGGTCGACGATACTACCACAGGTGCGGCTGCGGTGCTGGCTACGGATACGGAATATTCCGCAGTGACCTACAACATCGGTTTCGGTGCTTATCTGCCGGATTACAGCTTCTTCATGGACGGCGGTACCTCCTCCTGGGCGGAAAGCCCGGAGACCGTACAATATGCCATAAACGGTGCGGGAGAACTGGTGAAGTCATTAGACCCGGATTTTGCGCTGATCCAGGAGATCGATCTGGATGCCACCAGAAGCTATCATACGGATGAGTACGAGATGCTGCGCAACATTCTGCCGGAATATACTACCGTATTTGCGCAGAATTATGACTCTGCTTTCCTGTTCTATCCGTTTACCCAGCCCCACGGCAGCAGCCGGGCAGGACTCGGACTGTTCTCGAAATATCCGGTGTCTTCCGCCCTGCGCAGAAGCTTCCCCATATCCACTTCCTTCAGCAAGTTCTTCGATCTGGACCGTTGCTACAGCGTCTCCCGGATCCCGGTGGACAACGGCAAGGAGCTGGTGATCTTCAATCTGCATATGTCCGCCTACGGCAACAGCGATGAGATCCGCAAGGGACAGATTGAGATGCTGTGCAATGATATGGCAAAAGAATACGAAGCCGGGAATTATGTGCTCTGCGGCGGCGACTTTAACCACGACCTGAAGGCTTCCGAAGAGGATGCGGAGAACTGCGAGTCCTGGGCATTTCCTTTTCCGAGAACGGAGTTACCGGAGCATTTTGCCTTCTGTCTGGATCTGTTGAGTTCTGAGGAGAAGGAATCTCTTTGGAACAGTGCCAGAAACGCAGATATGGAATATGTCCCCGGTGTAACTTATACCGTAACTTTGGACGGTTTTATTATCTCCGACAATATCGAGTGCCTGTCCTATGAGAATGTAAACACCGGCTATTCCTACTCCGACCATGATCCCGTGAAGGTGGAGTTCATGTTAAGATAGTGTCAAGATTTGCAAAGTCTGTTGACAGTGTTTGTCCTTTTTTATAGAATGAGGGCACAGTTAAGAGGGAGTAGTTCCCGGATGGTTTCTGATAGAATGGTAACCTGGAATGGTAACCGAATGATACATGAAGCTGTCCGGAATGATAATCGTCATCACGTCCGTCGGACCGGTTATTATTGTAAGCAACGAGACTTTTATCGATCATTTTTGATGCGGTAAGAGTCTCTATTTTTATACTTTTTTATTTTTATATTTTTTATAAGAATACGTGAGTCACCGCAGGAAAGGACAGCTTATGGAATACATATTGTTACTCGTAGGATTTATACTTCTGATCAAAGGTGCAGACTTTTTCGTGGAGGGAAGCTCCTCCCTGGCGGGGATCCTGAAGGTCCCCAGCGTCATCATCGGTCTGACCATCGTCGCCATGGGCACCAGCGCTCCGGAGGCCTCCGTCAGCATCAATGCCGCACTGGCTGGCAGTAATGATATCGCCATCAGTAACGTCGTCGGCTCGAATATCTTCAATGGTCTGGTGGTCGTGGGTATCTGTGCATTCCTGCACAGCTTTATGCCCCACGGAGAGATCCTGAAGCGGGATATGCCGTTAAATATCCTGGTGACCTTCGTATTATGTGTGATGTTTTTAGATGGCAGCTTAAGCCGCATGGAAGGCGCAGTCCTATTGCTTGGCATGATCGTATATCTGGGATTTATGATCTATTCTGCCCGGAAAAACAGAGAAGAGGGAGAACCCGGCAAGATCCTCTCCCTGCCCCGCAGCCTTTTGTATATTGCCGGAGGTCTCGCTGCCGTTATCTTCGGCGGTGATCTCGTCGTGGATAAAGCCTGCATCATCGCTACGAATTTTGGTGTCAGCCAGAATTTCATCGGACTGACCATTATCGCCATCGGCACCTCCCTGCCGGAGCTGGTGACCTCCATCGTTGCCACGAAAAAGGGAGACAGCGGACTGGCGCTGGGCAATGCCATCGGCTCCAACCTGTTCAACATCCTGTTTATCCTCGGAATGTCCGCGGTGATCAGCCCTCTGCATGTCCTCGGAGAGTCTGTCATCGACACCGTACTGCTCCTTGGCAGTGCCATTCTGCTCTTCGTATTCGCCCGTACCGGCAGACGCATGACCCGCAGTGAGGGGGCTGCGTGCGTGCTTCTGTATGTTGCATATACGGCTTACCTCTTCGTGAGGTAACAGTGCGGCTATAGCCGCACACAAAAAGCGCACCTAGGGGGAGGTGCGCTTTTTTATTTAAGTTATTTGTGGCAGATATCTCTCCACTGGCAGTCGCCACAGATGACCTTGCCATATCCCGGCTGCAGAATCTTCTCTTCCACGATCCGCTCAAATTCCGCAAAAGTCATTTCCTGCCCTGCCTTTAATCCGGTGTATTTCAATACACCCGCATCATATCGGTCTACCTTCTCCGCAGACTCGCAGCTGCCACCCTTATTATGGGGGCAGGCGCTGCAGATCTCATCCGTCGCTCCGACCAGCTGCAGGGATGCCGGTCCATTTTTCCCCAGAAGCCATTCCTTCACCTCCGCCATATGCTTAGTGAACCCTTCACTGTATCCCTTCCCTTCGAAAAAATACAGGCACATGCCGTGGTGCGGACGGATCCGGTAAGTTGTTGTTACTTCCATATCCAGTGTATCCTTTATTCCTGTCCGTTCAGTTTCAGAGCCTTAGACAGTCTCTTGCTCAGTGTCAGTGCCAGTGCGATCTTCACCAGATCTGGAATGATGAAAGGAATTACACACCAGCCCAGTACAGTAGCCAGACCGACAGCTCCGGAATTCTGCGCATATACAACCATGAACCACACCGTTCCGATAGCATAGCACACGATCAAGCCCAGTACCATGGAGATACCCAGCACCCATGTCTTACGTCCGAACAGCTTCTCGATCAGCCACATCAGCAGTGCGGAGAATAAAAATCCAATGATGTAACCGCCGGTGTTGCCAAGTAACTGACCGATACCACCGGAGAAACCGGCAAATACGGGAATGCCTACTGCACCCAGTAAAATATAGATCAATACCGCAAGGCTTCCTCTCTTACCGCCCAGTACGCCGACTGCCAGGAATACCGCAAAAGTCTGTAACGTAAAAGGAACCGTCATCGGGATGGAGATCCAGGAGCAGATCGCGATCAGAACCGCAAATACCGCAACGTATACCATGTCATAAGTCTTGCTTCGTGTTGTTGTCTGTGTTGTCATAATAAAAAACCATGCCTTTCTGTCAGATGTCTTTTGTAAAAACCTCTGTCAGAATAGCATGGTGTTTTTCAATTGTCAACTCTTTTTGTAATATGGTTAACAATTGAATAGATTCTCTGGTCAGGACTGCTTCATCGTCTTCTTATTCCGGTACATATCCTTATCTGCACAGAAGCACCATAGCAAATACGACTGATACAATTATAATAAGCTTTCCCTGTTCCTTCTCCTTTACTTCCCTCAATATCCAACGATCTGTTTGGTACTATAGTCCTAGTTTCCTTATCATTTGTCAACACAATGTCGTATCTATCTCACGTTTGAAAATATTGTAATTGCACTGCAGCTGCACTTTCCTTCTGTTCCAACGGCAGTATCGCATAGTATACCAGAGTGTGCCTCTCATCCGGCTGGCAGTCCCGATGATAATGTCCGAAATACCAATGCTTATAATGCAGCTTCTGTTCCAAAATCTCCAGATAATCTGTCAGCAGATCCGCTGCGCAGGACCGCCCCGTCCCGGCATTGAGCTGTTCCTGCAGCGAGCTGCCACAACAGTGAGTGACCACATAATCTACCTCATAGTGATACCGTTCCAGATTGCGCAGCCCCTCCTGTAATTCTCCTTCTGTCGGCAGCTCCTGGGGCCACCAGCTTTCCTGGAGGATCCGGTAGGGCAGATGCGCCCGATCCGCCCTGCGCTTCTGCTCTGCAAAATCTACCGTCTGTCGATCCAGGATCCCTCCCTGAATGTCATGGGACGACGCCCCTCCAAAGGCAAAAAAAGACTTGCCCTCAATCTCGAAGACCTGTCCACGTTCCAGCAATATCACCTTGTCCCGGATAATGTGCCGCACCTTCCCGCCATGCCACTCTTCCAGCGGATATTCTCCAATCATATCATAATTCTCATGGTTCCCCTGTACCCACAGAATCGTGTAGGGCTTCTCCGCAAAATTTTTACAATGATACTCAAAGGTTTTATCCTTCGCCCAGCACAGTCCAAAATCTCCGCAGATAATGATGTAATCCTCCTGCGTCAGCTCCATGCCGGCTCTCCGTAATCTTTTGGCGGAAAACCTTGCGAAATCCCCATGCGTATCTCCCGTTATGTAAATCATACCATTCTCCCCCGGTATCTGATCAGAATCCTCTCCATGTTGATCCGTTCACCTTGCCAGTTCCATACTTCTTCTGCATTGCATTCATTACTTCCGGATCCTCTAATCGTATAATCTTATCAGCATCTCCTCCGGCACTCATTTTTGCGATCAGAGCCAGCAGTGACTTTCTCTCTTCCATGCGTCCTTCTTCGCGCCCGCACTCCCGCTCAGCCTTACGGAGCTTCTTTTCTTCTTTTTCTTTGTCATACTCAAATATACTCACCTTGTACACCTCCGCCCGATTGTGCTGCAGGAATTCCGTAAGGATTCCTTATATAACAATTCCATTGCAATGGTCAATCTCATGTTGAATAATCTGTGCTGTCCAACCTGAATACTTTCCATGCTGTTTCTTAAAGTTCTGATCAAGATAGTCCACTTCTATTTCCTGATATCTCGTACATGGTCTTACACCTTCCAGCGAAAGACATCCTTCCTCAGTCTGATATGCTCCGGATTTCTGTGTTATTACCGGATTTATCATTGCAAACTGAAATGGTCCGGCTGCTACTACAATGATATTCTTTTTTACTCCAATCATATTGGCAGCCATACCAACACAGTGTTCTAAATTTGCCTTAAGTGTATCAAGCAAATCAGTCACAATCTGTTTATCTGCCTCTGTTGCATCCACTGACTTCTGTGCCAGAAACAGCGGATCATGCATTATCTTCTTTACCATTAATTCCATCCCTTCCGTACATCAGGCTGATATCCAAGTGTAGATTGCTTTCCGTTTCTTACTACCGGTGTTTTAATTACCTGCGGATTCTCAAGTACCTTTTCCAGTTTATCTTCATCTGCTTCACCTACTGCAAATCATAAAGTTTCATTTTCTCTGCATTTCTATATTCATTGTCTATAAATAATTATTCTTAATCTCCTTCATAATGATGTCTTTACATTCCTCACTCATGTAAAACATCGTCGTCCGAAACGGAAATCCCTGCTTCGTTAATTCCTTCATCTTCGATGCACTTAACGGCTTTTTCAGAACTGTAAAATCATCCAGATGCATGTAATACTCATAATCCTTATAGCCATCGCAGTCCTTTTTCTCCAATTTTCCGTCCGCTGTACCGTATGCGATAATACCGTAGCCGCTCTTGTATAAAAATACAGTGTCTCCACGCTGGAGCTTCCCGATCTTCTCCCTCCAGCCCGGATAATAAGCCGCCGCTTTCTGCTCGTTTATCATATCATCCGTGTGATTCTTATTATTGGAATAGTTGGTATTTAAAACATAATTATTCCCTTCATACTCCAGATAACCCTCGATGGGAGAATACATATTGAACTCAATATAATGTTCCCCATTGATCTCAAACACCCAGTAAATAATCGCATCGATACTCAAGCCGCTGTTCTTCCAATATCTGATCGCATCTACTGTATTCTGGTCAAGTCCGTTGGTAACAATAAGGAAATGCTGGTGCATGTTAAAATCACTCTTACGCAATGCTTTATCATCCGGAAGATCGAAATACTGCTTATGTATCTCCAACAACTCTGCATTGGATTTGCTGTATTTCTGAAACAGTTCATTCAACTCATCATAATTGCTGCTGCCATATAACTGTCCATACCGAAGCACCTGCAGGAGATTTTCCCTATCCGAGCTCCATCTCTTCAGTTCCAGAATATATAAATCCCCATTCCTGTCAATCGCAAGAATGTCCGGTTCCTCCTGCCTCGGACACTCATTGAAAATTGTGAGCAGATCGTTGGAATAAATAAAATCCTGAATATGCGAAGACATCAGACGCTGCAAATCCAGTTCTTTCCAGCCGATGTCCGCTAAGGTGACACGTTTTACTTTCGTATAATCCTGCTTATTTGGGTTTAATTTATATAGCATAGTTACTACCTCTTCGTCGGCTGTACACCTACTCCATGCACTTTCTGATCTTATCAATCAATGTCACATCCGCCGGAAGCCACTGCACGGAATCCAGTTCCTCCATTGATTTCATCTATTCTTGTAAGGATGCCTTTATCTTCGGCAATCCCTTCTATCAATATTTTCTTGACTACAAGATTGACAGGTCTTTCCACTTTCCCATTATCATCTTCAGTCGGTTCTTTTGTATATACCAAATAAGCATTTTCATCGAACGGCGGCCTCTTATAATATAATCGATTATACTGTTCCGTGGTTCCGTCCAAACTACCTCTTGAAAGCCTGAGTGCGTACTCTCTGAGTCTATCAGCACTCTGGTAACGTCTCTCTATAACATCTTTTAGCTTGTTCTTTTCCACAAGTGCATATTGAGCGTATTCGATATTATTTACGCTTACCAATCTTCCATCAGCGTGCGGCCAGATGAACATATAATACTCAGTTTCAAGATTATCATTTATGAACCAGCCAACCTTTCCGCTGGAACTATTGAGTAGTTCGAGTGCAAATGTTCCGAGTGGGCCATTGGTTCTGTATATATAATCCATCTGAGCTTTTTCATCTATGATGTATCTCTTTTTATCCTTAGATAAGATAACATCTACACCCTGCTTTTGCCTGGATTCATCATTTATAAATTCGCTCTTAGCACTGGTTCCGTCAGAATTAAGAAGCTTTGAATAATAATGAACTTTCATGAACTGGTTCATCAAAGCTTCATTTCTTCTGTCTCCCTCAAACCTTGAATCTACAGTAGGATTATATATCGGAGCACCTATATATTCATTATCAAAGTCTGGACAAAATCCAAAGTATCTTGTGCCGTCCTGCGTTCTTCTATATTGCAGGTGGCCGTTGATAGTGCCCTTTTTGTATGGAAATACAACGTTATCACCCTGTAGGAGTACTTTACTCTCTTCCTCAGAAAATAGATGTTCTCCCCATTTTTTCTTAAATCTGACCGGATAGACAGCACCACTGCTGTCTATCCAGTCTCCATATACATAATCCTGCTGTGCCATGCATCCTCACCTTCCCAATAATCTATTTTAGTGTGTTGTCAATCTAATCATAAATATATGTGTTGTTCAGCCAAAAACATTGCTTAAGGTATTGTCTTCCACCTGGAAGTTCATATGTATCTTGCGCATTCTGAGCGTGCGGTCTGACATGGCATACCGTATTCTCCGCTGCCTTAGGAAAATTGTTTTTCCTAACACCATTCACCATACGCACCCGAAGGCCATCCCTAGTCACTTGTCTTGTCTTTTCCCAGACATCTCTCACTTGTGTTTCAAGATCTTCATAGGGAATGTTCCAAAACTGGCATCCCCTGAACCTCAGAGTATCATCGGCATCAAATTTATAGACTACAAAGAGAAATCTCGTTTCTCTCAAATAATTTCCAAAAGTGGAATCCTCCCAATCTTCCTCTATTAATTCCGTAAATCGGAATGTCGGAAATGACATACTTTCCTTTGATTTGTTCCAGAGATGGCTTTCCTCAAACGCTTCATTCACCACCTGATAATAATCTATCATGGTAAGAATCAATCTTTCTTTGGCGGATAATGATCCGTTCTGGTTGATTCGATAAGGTGTGACTTTAAGTTCCACGCCTGCCTCATGAAAATCCGCACGCGAATCACTATTGCATTCATAGTGAAAAACTTCTCTTCGATAATCTGACCGAGATTACCCTTATTGCGCTTGGTTTCAGGAACTTCTGATGAACCATATGTCACACCATCTTCTCTTACCATCATCGGTTGTCTTTCATCGTCCTCTTCCCATATCTGTTATCTGTCTGAAAGTCTTCCCTATAAGCTTTTGTGAATAGACCTCTATCGATATCGGATCAGGCCTGTCATATTCAATCAAATAATCAATATTCAGCATTATCATCCACCTCTGACATCTTAAGATGGAATATCGCTTCCTCAATCACAGCAATGCATTCCTCTGTATGCTTCTCGATATCTTTTCCCCAGAAATGGATTACAGTCCAACCCGCAGCCTGAAACATCAAATCCTTTTCTTTATCTCTTCAATGTTTCTTTCTATCTTCTCTATCCAGTAATCCGAATTCTTGCGGTTTCAAATTTCTTCCTGAGCACATCCCAATCTTTCCCATGAAAAAGCTCGCTATCACAGAAAATTGCTATCTTATGTTTAGTCAATGCTATATCCGGGCTTCCAGGAAGCTTTTTATAATTCTTTCTAAAACGATACCCTTTTACCCAGAGTGCCTTTCACAATGCAACTTCTATGCTCGTATCCTTGCCTCTGATGCGGCTCATGTTTTTGTGACTTCTTTCAGTCACTTCACCATGAAATCTCGGTTCCCTCTTTTCCTCTGGTTCCTGCTTCATAACTTATCGATACCCAGGGCTATCAGCCAAACAGGAGTCTTTATGATGGAAAGATATTCATTTATCACTTCACCGGCGGACTTATACGAAACTGTATTTGCACTCAGCAACCCACTTAATTCATCATCGGCGGCAACATATATGTAGAAATCAACTCCAGGATTGCTATCTGCATCCAAAAGCCGGAACAAATCCCTGTATATAAGAGCCCAGTTTCCAAATTGCAATTCACCAGCAACCGTCAATTTCTCTTTGTCAATGATATAATCTGCATTCTCAGCAACCTTTGAGCTGATAGCTGCAATCTTACCTTTCCATTCTTTCTTGTTAAAGCCCATCTTTTTATTCAATTCTAAAATCTTTTTATCTCCATTTAGCACACCTATAGCTCCTTGATAATAGTTATACAACCGAGCCATGTTATAATCCTCATCATAAACGGAAAAATCAAAGCCTTCCTTTGAGGTATGGAAAAACACACCATTTTCCACATGTGTTTCCCCTCGTATGGCTTCAGCACTTAAGCAACGTCGCAGAGCAACATTCAAACTCGAAGCGTTTATACCATCAAACTCTGGCTTCCCTTTTGGTTTTCTCCGTGTTGTCAATATGATTTCTTCCTTCGATAATGCTTTTTTTATATGGTCTCTAACATCTGGGATTGCATTTAATATGATTTTCCCATTATTAAAGAATCTTTCATCGCTTATTTTGAATTTGACTTTCATGCTATCAACCTCGCTTTTATATTATCGGAGCCACTCAAACATTGAAGCTATCTCCGCTCTTGACCCATAATCAACTTCATCCAAAAGCGGTTTCACTGGAAGAACAGCTAAAGGAAAATGATACTGCCTTAAAAGGAGTCAGATTTGAGAACGAAGAATTAAAGAAACAAATTGCTATATTGCACGAACAGCTTTCCAAAAGCAATGACACTCAATAGCATTTAAGGGGTCTGTATCATACAATGGCAATTCCAGATTTGCATCTGGCATTACCGCTTCGATAGCCTTTGTAGGCTTTACAAGGAAACGGTCATCATCCCACCTCCCGAAAACCTTCCCTCGATAATAAAGGATATATTCTCCCATCATCGCCCTGTAAATTATATCGCCAACTCTGAAAACTGACCCAATATAAAATCTAGACAATCCTTGCTCGATGCTATACATCTTCCATCCCTGCGACTAATCAATTGTCGCCATAATCCTATTTTTTAGACGCAACGGGATGTCTTCCTCCGTTTCCCAGATAATCGTATTTTTCTGTGCAATATCAAAATGAAGCTTCTCCCCACTCTGACACAACTGAATCACTGGTTTTCCAAGCCCCATTGCATAACCCTCTTCAAAATAAGCACCATTGTTCTGATGTGTGAGATCCACAACAACAAACTTACTGTTTCTTATATGACTTAATAACTCCGGTGTAATCAGTTCATTATGTTCGACCTCATCAATTAAAATAGGATTATATCCTGCATCCCGGATTCCAAGCTTTATAGCCTCTCTTAAATTCCTTGTGTCATCACCAAATTTCATCGCAACCAACACATTACGCCCTTCTCCGGTATCTCTTTGCAATTGATCAATCCTTTTGTATCCCTCAGGTGTTATTGTAATCGATCCTACTTTATCACCACTTATCGAAGAACTTCCTTTGATATAACCTACATCAATAAGATAATTAAAGAAGAAAAATGCTTGGCGGTTCATTTCCTCTTCTGCGAAAACTGTTTTTCCGTCACTCTTATACCGTTCTACAAACATCAAGCCATACAGCTCATATTTTGTTATATTTATTTCCTGTCCAATGTAATCCGCAATTTCATCAAGTTTTATCAGTATCATGTTAACTTTTTCAGCAAAGCTCCTCGGATACCATGAATTGATAATATCGTTATCCATGTGAACAGGATGTCCATGCGTGTTGTTTCCACTTTTAAACTCTGCTACATACTCATCACATTTTTCCTTAGAGAGGGTTGTATGATATCTATATTCTACCGACCAGTCATCTTTTCTCCGAAATCCCTTGTAATATAAGAATGCTCCTAATTTTTTCTTGTCCAAAGATGGGCGTATCATCTCTGTCTCAGAGAACTCATATCTTCCGCATATCGGACACATATAGAATATCGTCATCGGATCATATTGTTCATGTTTTTCTGCTTCCGGGTATCCACAAATCGGGCAGATAATTGTTTCCATCATGTCTATCTCCTTCAGATCAACTTCTCAATAATTTCTTTTCCACCATGTTCATTCTAACCGCATCTTTCACAATTCTATAACTGTACAATCATTCAGCCCCTATTTTATCCTTCCAATTTTCACCAAAATACTTCAGAGTAATATATGTTTTTCAACTCACCTTCGAGTAAGTTATTAAACAACTCTGACCAATGCATATGCCCTCACCTGTAATCGAAAAAACTATATCAGATTATTCTCCTGTAGCTCCTTAATCTTGGAATAATAAGCAAACAACCTTGAATCTCTTTGATCTAAGCTTTTAAGCCACTGATCGATATTTGAGGAGTTGATTGCATTTGCTCTGAGAATACCCGCAATATCTGTTGCAGTAACAATCAATATCGGATGACCATCCTCTACAACCTCACTATATGCCTGCGTATCCACATAACTTGTAGTCACCATGATTCCAAACTGGCGATACCTTATTCTTGATATAAGGCGAGACATTGGTTTTACGCCAACTCCATTATTCTTTGAATAACATTTTGCCTCTAAGGCACAATCTATTTTCAGCGAAAAATTTGCCTTTCCACCTGTTTTGATCGTATAGTACCCAATCGCATCACGGCCACCATCTCTCCACGGTCTAGTAAGAGAGAAGTCTACAAAATTTGGATCCATTTTTGAAACTATGCTTGTAGCACAAGCTTCGAAGCCCTGCTCAAAGTCTTTATAGTGATTCCTGATAAGTTCCAAGCACCTCTCGCCTTCGGCATCGCTTTGCAATTGCTCATATCGTGTCGGAATCTTGAATATTTTGGGTGCTTTTAAGGCTTCAATACCACTCCTTCCCTCTTTTACGAACTTTATCCATGCAACAGGAGCATATTGCATGCTGTTTGCATGATCAAAGATCAGTGCCTCAATCCACTTCCTTGGTATCGGGTCACTTTCAGTATTCAAAATAGTAAAATACGCTTCATAATTCTGGAATCTCTTCTCTTTGATTGTTCTCCAAAAAGCAACGAGATCTTTGTCAGGTGATATTTTCGGGTTCCCTGGTGCAGCCAATCCTAAAAACTGTATATCTCGTCCGTTTCCAGTCTTCTTAAAAATCAGAAATGGAGGAATATCTTCTAAGTGCGTCCCTTCGTTCAAGAGAGCAAAAGTTGTTTCAAGTATCAGATTTCCTTTTTTCTTTGTGTCTGTCAGCGCTCTTCCGGGTTGCCTGTTATCTCCGTAGTACCTAAAAATACCTGTTTCCTCATCAAGATAATCAGGCCATTCAAGCTCTTCCATAGAAGTATAAAGTACAATATAGGCGTATTTCCCAGAGCCATCTTCCCTAAGCTTTTTCCTGAAGCCTCCAGCGTTCTCGCATCCAGGGATCAACTTATGAAATGGTTCCGATGACATATTAGATACTGGTCCACCTTTATATATACAATCAACAAATAAATCCGATGTATCCAGCTTATCAAATGCTACTTCCATATACGCCCCTCCGGCTAAATACTACTCTGCTTCAAATATTACATCTAACTGCTTTTCCATCTGATTGATCAAATTGACCACCAAGGCATTGCCCATCATAAACCGCCGTTTATTAGCCGGCATTTCAACCTTCTCTCCATTAACTGAGCATTCCTTCGTCCAGTCAGAAGGAAAGCCCTGAATCCTTTCACACTCAATCGGAGTCAGCAATCTAGGTTTTCCAGTTTTTTTGTCCTTAACCACATGCGTTGAACGATTGAATGAACCTTCGCTTGTGAGCATTGTTCTAGCAGGTTTATCATATTCATCAAACAAAGGAACCGGCCCTTCAGAGAAGACATACTCATGACCATTCGCTGCCTTACGAGGAAGTTTTTTAGCGCCTTTAATGTACTGCCACGTCTGTCTCTTTTCTACCGGAAGCCTTTCCATAGTTTCATCACTATGATCAACTCCCTCTGCTGTATAATACATTTTTAATGAATCAATAAAGTAAGCTTCATCCACCTTCCCGTCTTCCAGGATATCTCCTAAAGTAATCTGATCCCCAGAATAATCTGGAACTGTTTTTACTGTATAAATCACGCCATCTTTCATCACACCTGCGTTTTCAAAATCAAACTTAAATTTCTGAGATAGCTCGCCAATTCCTTTAGGCAACCGTTCCATTTTAATCTTCTTTGCATCAAAAGGATCGATAGGGAAACTCTGTGCGAAAAATCCTTCCTTCCCTATAACCCGAGCAACGCTATGTCTATGAAGTTCATCCCCATGAATGTCACTATACTTGGTTTCTCCCTCAATCCTCTGGTTATATTTTGTTTCATTCTTATATGCAAATATGAATGTGCGACGGCGTCTCTGCTGAAAACCATAATCCGCTGCATTTATCACACGCCACTCTACTGTATAATCCAGATCCCTAAGACATGCTAAAATGATAGCGAAATCTCTTCCTCTTTGACTTGCTGGGCTTTTAAGCAAACGATCTACATTCTCTAGAAGAACAAAAGGCGCAGATTTTTTTTCAAGCATATCTCTGATATCCCACCAAAGAACTCCCTTCTTTCCTTCAAGCCCCTTGGATGTCGCCAATGAGGAGGCAACAGAATAATCCTGGCACGGGAATCCTCCTACAAGAAGGTTATGATCAGGAATAGTTCTTTTATCTACTGCATTGATATCAGTATTAGTTGTATCGTTTCCTTCATTATCCAAACATGTGCCAAATCTATTCACATAGCAATCATGCGCCCACTGGACTTTCTTATCAGCTGGTTCCCATTGGCTAAACCATACAGTTCTCCATTTTTCAGGTTTCTTTGTATCTTCAATCTCTTTGATTGAATTAAGACCGCAGCGAAATCCCCCTACCCCAGCAAATAACTCACACACTGTCTTTTCCATTTTGATTCTCCTCAAAGTATTATTTATAGTAGTACCATTCTGATTTTAGCATGCTTCTGCATTTTGATCAACCTTTTATTTCATCACTTATCTGTTCATAAATGTATGTATTGTTTAGCCAAAAACATTGTTTTGGATACTGTCTTCCATCAGGAAGTTCATACGTATCCATGGCGTTTTGTGCATGCGGTCTCACATGACAGACTGGATTTTCCGAAGCTTTTGGAAAGTTATTTCTTCTGTTTCCATTTTTTACTGTTATCTGTAGCCCATTCCGGATTACATCCTGTGTTCTCTCCCAAACCAACTTAACTTGCGTCTCCAAATCCTCATATGGTATATTCCAGAACTGGCAACCTTTTAGTCGAAGAACATCTTTTTCATCAAACTTATAAACCACAAAAAGAAATCTTGTTTCCCTAAGATAGTTACCAAATGTCGAATCTTCCCACGCTTCTTCAATCAACTCTTTAAATTTAAAAGTCGGAAAAGACATACTTTCTTTGATTCGGTCATTCTTGCCTATTCTGATCGTCTTGACAACAATATTAGCTTTTTCAAACTCCTCTGCATGATTTCCTTTGATCCCCAACATCCTATATGCAAGCATGGCCTCAAGGTTCTTTGGTTTTTTATCAATCTCTATACAAAATTCTATACATAGGTCATTTACTGACCGACCACAATATCTGTCTATCTTCTCGACTACATAATCCTCAAAAGAATCTGCAACGTCACTCTGCATAATTGGCTCATATGTTACTTTACCCGGAACAATATAATTATTCAGGACATACGTCATATACGAGTTCTTAAATGCAAATGCCCTTGGTTTAGCAGAAACATCGCTATATGGTTGTTTCCTCCTATCTTGCGAAGTTGCGGCTTTGGGAGCCGCCCCAAGATACAAAGTGTCACTCTCTGAGAGTTCATGAGCTCTTCCGGCTTTAATCTTTGCGACAATCAGTTCATAATCATGACGGATTATCTTTACATCCTGCTCTGGCGGAGTAAACAAACGTGAATAACCAATTTTGTAATCAAGATTGAATTTAATTTCTTTCATGTATAAATAGTAAACAAGTAAAATCAACTTCGATTTATTCCAAAAATGGCTTTCCTCAAATGATTCATTTACAACCTGATAATAATCAATCATCGTTAAAATCAATCTTTCTTTTGCAGATAAAGAACCATTTTGATTGATTCGATATGGTGTAACCTTTAATTCAACTCCTGCCTCATAAAAATCAGCTCTAGCGTCGCTGTTGCATGCATAGTGAAAGAAACGTTCTTCTATTATCTGACCGAGGTTTCCCTTATTCCGTTTTGTTTCTGCCACTTCATCCGTTCCATATGAGGTACCCTCTTCACGTAATACGGAAGCTCCCCTTGCATCGTCTTCTTCGCAAATCTCACGAAAAGTTTTACCAATCATTCTTTGCGAATACATCTCTATAGATATCGGATCTGATTTATCGTATTCGACTAAATAATCCATCTACATCATCCTTCAATATTATTAAATCTGAGTTTTTTCCCATCATAAACGTATTTAATCAAATCACACTTATTCCAAGTACATGCTTGAGTCGGTCTATAACCTTTAGTAAAATTTCTGATACACTGCTCATTCTTTTTATTTACAACACTATCTGGAAAGTCCGCAGCAACAACATATGCTTCTATCATTGAATAATCCCCGTGGGCATATTCTTGATTGATCCAGTCAACGTATTTCATGATTTGATCTATAACATCATCATTGGCAGCATCCTTTTTTATTTCTATCACCAAATATTTCGATATAGTCTTGAATCCCTTGATATATCGATATCCAAAAACATCCATCTTGTCCATGTAATCTATAGGCTTAAATGGAGACGCCGCCACTTGATGAGACACATAATCCCATGTACCAAACGGGGTACCATTATCCTCTTTACCTAAGACATCGCACAAAGCTGCCTCTATAGCCATCTCATGCTTTATCTTATCCTCATTCGCAGCATTTAATAGTATTTGATAAGCTCTTAGCCTATGGGCTTGCTGTAACTTATTCTTGATACTATCATGTTCTTCACGCTCAAATGGATATATATTGGTTCCTTCAATCAGATTCTCTTCATTTCTCTTAAGAATGATATCTTGAAGAGCCTGATCTTCTTCATCGTCAATCTTAATGAAAGAAACCTTCCACATTGTTCTTAGGATTTTGAACTTATCAGGGTTGCTACTAAGAGCCTCATCCATATCAACACTCCGCATAAAGAAATGTGGAGCAGGCTCAAATGTACAAAAGCATCTATTCTGTGGTGTTCCATCAGACAGAAGCGGTATCCGCTTGTTATACTCTCTTTTTGAGTATGAACATGGATCATCTGCTCCTAAGTAATTTAGATATTTACAATCCTTTTTTATGTCAATAATACGACCAATGCCATATATCTTCCTGTTGTTGAAGAAATATATATGGTCTCCTTCCTTCATACTGTAATAATCTGCAAATGTTCCCTCGTGATGGATTCCCCAATTATTATTCTGCGGATCACTTAATATGGTACTGTATGTTCCCGTTCTAACGCATGATTCAAGAGACTCAAGATTACTTATTGTCATAATATATCCAGCCATTGTTAGCACATCTCCTTAAAACTCATCATTATCAAACCTCATATCAAAGATTATTTCTTCAATAACTGCTATACATGAATCGACATCATTAGCAATATCTTTTCCCCAAAAGTGTAATACAGTCCAACCGGCTCCTCGTAAAGCTGCATCCTTTTCTCTGTCTCTTTCCATGTTACGCTGTATCTTAGGTATCCAGTAGTCTGGGTTTTTTCCTTTTTCCAACTTTGCTTTTAATAAGTCCCAATCCTTGCCATGAAAGAATTCGCTATCACAAAATATTGCAATTTTGTATTTTGTGATTGCAAGGTCTGGTCGCCCAGGGAGGTTCTTATAATTCTTCCTATAGCGATATCCTCTGGACCATAATGCTTTCCTCAAGATAATCTCTATAGAAGTATCTTTGCCTTTTATGTGGCTCATATTTTTATGGCTTCGTTCAGAAACCTCTCCACTAAAACGCGGCTCCCGTCCACTCATTGTCAACACCAAACCTTCACTCTTAATCATCAAAAAGCATATCGGGTTTTTCTTTTTTGCAATCTCTCTTTACTTTCTCCGGAATACCTCCAAGGAAATAATCCTCAATCAAATTCCATGTCTCATCATTGCTGAAATCTCCCTCATAGATATAAGTCAACATTTTAACGGAAATCAAATGTCTCTCCGCAACCATTTCAAGAAGACGATTATGATATCTATAAGGCGCTTTAATGATATTTATCAATGCCTGTATCTGGTTGATATAGATATAGAGCTGACTATTAGCTCCACCCAACATCTCAAATGTCAAGCATCCCATAGCCTCCAATATTCCTAGGATTATGCTGTATTCCTTGGTACGATTCCCGTTATCATTTATCAGGTACAGCATTCCATTTTTCGTATCAGTTTCAACCTTCTTTAACCCCTTTTCTACCCATGCAAAATAAGAATTAACTGCAACGTTGAACTGATATTTTGTGTTCCCATCAATAGTAGTTTTCTCTATAGCTATCGGTGTAGATGTTTTTGCAAAATTCTTTCTATACGCATCCATTGATGCAATAACAACTTCGCATATAGTTCTGGCCTTATACTTATTTACGCCGCACTCTCGCTCTATTTCCTCAGCGATATCTGTTACAGCTGTGTGTTCGCCAGACTGAACCTTAATGAAGATAAATTTCTTGATAGCATCCCATGTATTCCTAAATATGCTACTATAATCGTTTTCAAATCCAATGTTCACGCACAACGCTGGCGACATTGGATACTTTGTTATAAAATCAATGTCCTCGCTTTTTGAATACACCATGAACTTAAATTTTGGAAACGAATGAGTTTTATAATCTTTATTCCATATAGCACTTAGTCTTACTCGGCATATATGTTTCTGTTCTTCTATTTCCTCTACACACTCCGGGTATCTTTTTTTTAATTTTTCTTGAACTCTAGGATCAATCTCAAAGAATCCCATTGAAAACATTGGTATGGGTCTCACATTTATAGGCGAAAACCCTATCTTTGACTCAAAATCTTTCTGTATCAACAAAAGTGCTGTTTTCACTTTGTTGATATTGTCATCTTCATCACTGATAGCAGGACCAAAGATATAAGAAAAGTTTTCCGCATCCAAAAGCATCGCATTCCTTTTCTTAGTCATATCCGCTTTTTTTCCACTACGAAGACTCTGCTGATAAAGTTCATTTATCTTTTCAATAACCTTTATGAGCTGATAGTGCTGTATAGTCGATAAACCATGCAGTCTGTTTATATGTTTGAAATCTTTGGGATTGTAATGATAATATGCCTCTCCTTTCAAATCCTCCCGTCTTGCAGCCCTTCCAATCTCCTGGACATAATCACAAACATTTCCCGTAGGAGCGAAATGAACAACCAGTTCAATATCATTTATATCAATACCCATACCGAATGCTTTTGTTGCAAGCATTACAAGTTTCTTTTTCGAATAGAAATCCTCATAGTTTTCCTGCTTAACATCCTTGGACAATGAACCATGGTACATAGCCACATGCTCGGTTTCGTGCTTGTTACGAAGAAATTCATAGCATCTATCAATAAGAGCAACCGTAGGAAAATATATCAAGGTCTTCTTGTTAGTTAGAAGAGCACGTTTGAGTATTTCCTCTATCTGCTCAAATTTATCAAGTTCGTATTCTGCTCGTTCTCCCTTTTCCTTTTTCGAACGGTCAATGACGATATCAATGTCTCCTCGCTTAACATACCCCAAATATGTGATCGGATTGAGCATATGGAGACTATTGACAGTTTCTGTGTACATATCTTCCAAGCCATGATAAATTGCAGTTGCTGTAAAAGTAGCAATTACAAATGATCTTTGCTTACGCTCTATTTGCTTTTTCCTTAGTTTTTTGATATGATCACCAAGATACCAATAATCAGGTCTAAACTGTTTTCCCCAAGTAGTAACAATATGAGCTTCATCAATAACTATCATTCCGATAGTCCTATCACCGATCAGCTGCTCAACATCGCTTCTACTCAAAAGAGTCTCAGGCGAAATATATAAAATGTCATATTCTCCTTCAGATACTTTTTCAATGATATCTTGTTTAATGATTGGAGATATATCTGAATTTATCGTCTTAGCATGATTGTAATTCTTTAATTCCAGATTCTTTACCTGATCATTCATCAAGCCAATCAACGGAGATATAACAATGGTCAGCAGATTATATTTTTCAGCCAAATAAATTGCCGGCACCTGGAACATAACAGACTTACCCGCTCCGGTTGGTGCTGTTACAAATAAATCCCTAAAATCTTTTCCTTCGCCGCAGTTTTCTACCTGACAAACCAAATTTGAAATAATATTCTCTTGGGAAATCTGGACAACAGACTTATTCCCATTTTCTAATTCAGCCATATCATATATAGGCAAATTTCTATACGAAAGATAGCCCCAGTATTTTTTCAAAATCTCTCCGTATTCAGCTCTATGTTCAAACTCATCTGAAACAGCTTGCGCCTGCAAGTAGAATACATCTGTATAGTCGCTCCAATAAAACGCTAGTAACGCTATATGATCCTTTAATCTATTCAGGTCTCCTGTATAGTTTGACACTCTAACTGTCAGTTCGTCTGGTTCAGAAAATATACGCTTAACCAAATCAATGTAGTCAGCTTCCTCAATCAAATCAATATCTAACGATTCTTCGTCGGTCGAACCCTTGATATCGATTTTTTGATCATCAAAAATATTGACTCTAGTAATCTTACTATTGATCAATGAAGTCGGTTCACTATATGCTCCAAGAAGATATCCATTATATTCTTTTAATCCTTCAAATAAGAAAATGTATTCGTCAATATCTCCTATGAACGTCTCATCATTTTCATCCGCTTCAGTTTCTCCAAAATGGGCTAATAATCCTTTTTTTACCTCTTCCGTAAAGCAATCTTCGACTGGATACTGCTCCATATACAAGTTATTCTCAAGTATCACCACTTCTTTGTATTGAGCTAATGCAAAATCTGCTAGCAAAAGAAATTCTTCGTAAGAAAGATATTTTCTTTTTCCGTATATGGACATAAAATATCCCATCTTGTTTTCTATGACGCTCGATAAATCCACCTTATCAACTGAAGGATCCACATAGGAAACAGGAATGCCTTTTAATACGACTAAAGTTTTTTCATCTGCCTTGATTTCAGCAAGTTTCGCATTTATCTGATTTCTAATAACTGAGCTTGCCATGTAATACCTCCCTCTTTTCCTATAAGAATCCTTTCAACTTCTTTGTTCGTGATGGATGTCTGAGTTTTCTTAAAGCCTTTGCTTCAATCTGTCGAATACGTTCTCTGGTAACTCCAAAGCGATGTCCAACATCTTCTAATGTACGTGGTTTTCCATCATCTAGCCCAAACCTCATCCTTAATACTTGTTGCTCTCTATCCTTCAATGTTCCTAATACTTCTTCCAGACATCTCCGTAATTCTCGACTAGCAACTATATCTTCCAATGAAAGGACATCTTCAGCCGGAATAAAGTCACCTAACTCGCTCTCCTCTTCTTCGCCTACAGGCGCATTAAGAGAAGAATAGGTAAGAATGTTAGTTTTAAGAAGCATGCATTCGCGAACTGCATCCTCTGTCATGCCCATCTCATTTGCTATGTTCTGTATGCGTTCTTCGTGTGTACAGTTGATATATTTGCCCTCAATCGCAAGTATCTTGTTTATTCTTTCCATCATGTGAACAGGAATCCTTATGGCAAATCCGTTGTCCATGATTTCTCTTGAGATGGCTTGTTTAATCCACCACACGGCATATGTACTAAACGAATAGCCAAGCTTAATATCAAATTTCTGAGCTGCCTTGATCAGCCCCAAAAAGCCCACTTGCTCTAGGTCTTCGAAATCCAAATGATGTTTATACTTTTTAGAATATGCTGCAGCATACTTTGCAACTAATCGCTGATTTTTAACGCACAGATCCTGCGTTGCTTGCATATTCCCTTGTTTGATCAAGGTACATAAGATTTCATTTGATTGCTTTACATTTCTGTTGACTACTAGCGTTTCCGGAAGTTCTGGATTAAAGTTCGAATCCTTAAACAGCCCGGTATCGTACAATATCGAGAACTCATCACCAGTCTCAGTGCTATCTTCCTCTATTTCGTCATTTTCAATATCTGCATCTAGAATAAAACTATCTTTATCGGCCTGCTCTTCCTCCCCTATCAGATCTATCCCATTCTTGTAGAGGATTTCGGTAACATCATACTTTTCCCTAAGGGACAACATGCTGTAGATGTTTTCAAATTGATCATATGTAATTGAACCGTCCTTAACATATGGCTCCGCCATGCTAAGAATTAAATGTTCATTCATGCCTGATAACACTCCCTAACACATCCAGGAAATATAATCCTTGTGCTCCTCCGCAATATCTCTGATTATCTGTCCGATTTTCGAATCTGGATTTCTAAGAGTGATAACCAATGTGTCTATAGCTCTAGTCAGAGGAATCATCATCCAGTTATACATGTATTTTTTCTTCCGTTCCGCAGGGCTTTCGAGAAGGAGTGTATCAACTTCACCTTCTATATACTCGTCAGACTTCTCGTTAATAAAAACATCAAAATCTACACAAACTACCGTCCATCCTTCTAATCCCCTTGCGGAATCATATTGAAGAACTCTTACTTCATCGTTTCTTACGCTATAATTCTCTCGGGTGTTGCTATTAGTTCCGTCCCAGAAAAAAATCCCATTCTGCTCAAAAGCCTTTTTCTCTGAAAAACACGCGTCCATACCATCTTTTTTTACTAAAGCATGTGGAACCAAATAAAGCATGTCATATGCGATATTTCCGCATTCAATCAATCGATTCATCTCTTCATCATGAACTCTAAACAACCTCTCCGAATCAATGATACGTATCCGTCCACCTGGCATCTTATCAGAAGAGAGTATTTTGCCACCGGCCATGTCCATCTTGACTGTAAACAAATTCAAAAAACTGATTATATTTTCTTTTTGTCTCAGGCAATACTTAATCTTGATATTATTTCGCTCACGGATTACAGTCCAATCGCAAACCTTTCCTCGTCTAACAAACTGATTTCCTCCATCTGCGACTATTATTTTTCCTTTGTCAAAAAGCTTTAATACGATATCTCTTTCAGAATCATTCCAGTCCTGTGCCTCATCTATCAATAAATAATCCCAATCGAGATAACTATCCTCGGAAAGTTCTTCCTTAACCAGATTTGCTCCTTCAGGATCAGATAAAAAATCATTAAGGTCTGCTAATACTTGTTCGTAGTGAGAAAGATATTTATCTCCCGACATCTTTCCATCATATAAAACTTTGTTCGCCAGTCTATAGAAATAAGATTGCATAGTGTTCACTGCCACGCAGTTTTCTTCAAACATATCTGGCAATTCCGCCAATGCAAATAACCTTCTAATATCTGACACCAAAGCTTTGTTATACGTGAGCAACAATACTCTTGCAGACTTTTCATCTACCAGATAAATTGCAGTCTGAATTAAGCCAACTGTTTTCCCAGTTCCTGCTCTTCCTCGATAAATCGAGACTTTCCCGTCTGAATCTATTAGGCTTCGATCCTGAAATGCTTTATTAGAAATCATTTCAATTCGTCTACGCGTCAGCTCTCCCATTTCTTCCTTTGACTTTGAAAACAGTTGAAGCGCCTTTTGAAAATCACTCACCCCACATGATTCATAATTGGAATCAAAAATATATCCAGCCCTTGTCTTAAAAGGTGGCTTTTGGAGTAAAAGTAGATTTAAAATATCCTTAAAACCAAAATCTGCCCCTATCACATTTGACGGTAATCGCCGCCCGTTATTTACAAGCAATGCATCTATGTCAGACGATGTCACCTGTGTAAACCAAATAATATTTGTGATGAATGGTGAAAATGATAACGCGCTTATAAAAAAGTTCATTGCGGATATCTTCTGCTTATTTGACTGTTGTGTTACACAGTGTAAATCACAACCATATTTCACATAAAAATCCGTACCGTTTAAAACAATTCCAGAAATATCGTGTCTCTTTATCTCTATAACCGTACAAAAATTATGGATTGAGACTGTATCGTTAATCCTGTTTCCATCTTTATCATTGAACTGCGCATTCAAATTGTAATTTTGCAAACTTCCAAGCATCATAAGATCTACGTCCTTAACTGCCTGACCATATAATGTGGCACTAGCAAACAGAACAATTTCTCCGATTGCACTGTCCGGCGTAGTATCTTGAATATTTTTTTTAAGCTTTAAGGCTGCATTATATTCATCCGAATCTTTATCAGCCCCATACACAGAAACCTTAATTGCCATTGATAATCCCCCGGAATAAATCTATTACTTACTCTACATCGTAGAGTTCTCTTCCTCAGGAATCATTTCCATAATGTCCCCGACATCACATTGCAAATGAGCGCAAATCCTCTTAAGCACATCCATTGAGACATCTTCATTTCTTCCAAGCTTAGCTAATGTATTCGGACTCATCTCGATAGCTTCCAGTAAGTCCATCTTTTTCATGCCTTTGTCTATCAACAGTTTCCACAGCTTGTTATAACTTACTCTCATTCCCTATTTTCCCTCTCTGCAAATCGCATCAATCGGCCCATTTATGCCTATCGAACCCTACAATAGTACAAAGTAAATTATAACATAACAGCCTTCAGTTCTCAATAAGAGAGTTATAGTTTTCTATAAGTGGTAACTTTTTCTATTTACTTATAACGTTTTATCAGTTCTCTAGCTAATAAAATCACAACTTCTTCAATATTATGTTCATCCGCACTTACACACTGAATATCTCCCAATTCTGGATAATGTTCCTTTAGTTTATCCAATGATATTCCATACAAAAGCGGTAACACTATCTTTTGATGTTTTTCGTTTTGAAGTGAAAGAAATTCCCCAAGTTCTCTTTCCGTCCATTCTCTATCAAAAAAATTATTGGATATTACAATTATTGCGAATTCTGAGGATTTAGTTCCATCAATAATCACCTGTTTCCAGTTATCTCCCCACGACAGCACATCTGTATCATAAAAAATATTAAGCCCCAGTTTCCGCACAGCTGCATTGAGTGAATCTACATATACGTTTTTATCTTTGCTTGCATGTGAAATAAAAACATCATACTGCTTTCGTACTTCTTTAATTTCAATCTTACTGTCGTTCTCTACCCTTTCTTCTGCTAATTCTTTATCCTCAAAATATGTTTTTCCACTTTCCGATAAAGTTAATATTGCACCCGAAATATAAGATATTGCCCGTGCAAGTACTCCATACATCTGCAATTTTTCATATCCAACAGATATAGAATCTTGTAAATATTGTGGCAAGCCTTCAACATTGAAACTAACTTCATTATTTTCATTACCATCATATTGCCTTAATATCTCTTTCAACAACACTTCAGATTCTTTATCCATTACTCTAAATGTACCTAGCTGTTTAGCCCCCGCTACAACCGCTGCTGCTCTTTCTCTGTTTTGAGCTTCTCTAGCGTATTTTTGTTGTTCTTTCTGTTGTTTTTCCAATATTCTCTGCAATTCTGTCTTAGCCATAATAATTTCCTTTCCTATTTTAATAGCAATTTTTTTCAACAGCTATTTGTTATATCATATCAAATCTGCTTATAATACCTCTCCAAATCTTCCCTCATCTGCCCCTTAACTCTCTCCCAATCCCCCTCACTCATCTTCGCCAACAGTGCATGATTCAGTGAGATCACTCCCAAATCCTTCGAGTAGTACATAAATCTCTTTCTCTCGAACTTTTCAAAGGGATTGCTCAGCATGCTGCTCTTGATCATTTTCCGGTCTTTCAGAGTCTCGACATTATAAGGGCAGCTGGGGCGATCCACCGGCAGTCCTTTATCGATTCTGTCCTGATAAAAGGCTATGTAATCTGTCAGCACATCCTCAATCTTCGCATCGCCTATCGTGTCCATATGATCGATAAAGGACAGCAGGAACGGCATTTTATAGGACAGTGAATAATCTCTTTCCTCCAGGAATGCAAAAAAGTCATCCCGAACGGTGTCATCGTTATGTTCCTGAATGTTCAGTTCTTTTCTGTATTTCTCTACATCCTCCGGGCTGAACAGGCTGATCTTCTTGCTGCCGAAGGGGAATTCCACCGTTGGTGTAATCTTCCCCTTACGGATCCAGCTGGAGATCGTTCCGGTATTGACGAAGTACTCTCTCGCCAGCTGTTCCTGACTATAGTAATCCCCATACTTTTCTTCAAAGGTATGGATGTCCACTTCCACGATCCGTTCCACGCGCTCTGTGATGCCATCGATCTCGATCATTTGTCCCGGCAGGTAATCCTGTCTGGTGATATCACCGAACGGAACATACAATGAATTTCCGAAGATAGCATGCATACTGCAGGGTCTCACCATGGCTCCGTATTCATCTACCACATCAATGACGAACACATTTTTCTTGATGGATGTCCGGCGCAAACCTCTGCCGATCTGTTGAAGATACAGCACCTTCGACAGGGTTGGGCGCGCCATAACGAGGATTCCGAGTTCCGGATAGTCCCAGCCTTCTGAGATCATATCGCAGGCACAGAGGAAACGTATCTTATGCTCCTTGAACTCCTGCATAACCTTCTCCGGATGTTTTGTATCTCCACTGTAATCCTGCGCTGAGATACCGGCTGCGTTCAGCAGGCGTGCCATCTCTTTGGTATGCGCCTTGTTGATACAGAAGATAATTCCCTGACGTTTTCCGGCATCTCCCTCTGTGAAATAGTCCTTCAGCACATTTACGATCAATTCATTTCGGGAAGTGACACGCACACTCTTCTCCAGATCCGCATTCACATAATCTTTTCCGTTAAAACGGACATGGCTCAGATCAATATTCGTCTCGATCCGGTAGACATTCGCCCTCGCCACAACTCCCTTCTCCATTGCATCCTTCAGAGAAAGCTCTGTTGTATAATTTCCGAAGATTTCTTCCAGTCTCTTTTTATCCGGGCGCTGATCCGTCGCTGTCAGTCCTACGAGGAATTCCGGTGCATAGTATTGAATCACCCTCTTTAACATCGGAGCTACCGCGTGGTGCGCCTCATCCACTACAATATAGGAATAATAATCCCTTGTTTTTTCATGGTAATGTCTTACTGCATAGCTGTAAGTCTTAATATCAATCCGGTCCTGCAACGGCTGCAGGTCTTTATCGATTCTCTCTTTCCAGTCCGCAATGATATTTGTATTCGGTGCCAGGATCAAAGCCCGGAACTGCTCTTTTCCGGCTGCAAATTTCTGAATATCTTCTTCCACGATCCGGGATTTTCCCGCTGCGGTAGGTAATACAATGAGGAATGCACGAATTCCTTTTTCCCGCCGTTCCTCTATCTGTGCAAGGCTGATCTCCTGGTGTTCATACAGTTCCGTTTTACGTTCCAACAGCAATCCCGCTTCCCGGAATCCGCTGGTATCTTTTCCCAGGTAAGACCGGATATCATCCTCGATACGATCCTTGAATCGGCAATCTTCCGTGGAAAAACGGTATAGCTTTAATCCCCACAATGCGCAGGTATTCTGCTTGCGCAATTGTTTTCGATAGCCCTCTATTCCGATCAGCTGCGGATGGTGGTAATGAATTCCGTTTTCCTCGATGGCCACTCTGCTGTCTGCGGTATCTACGAGATAATCGAGGAAATAATTGTTGCCGTCTTCATCGGATATCCGGAATTCTTTTTGCAGGTATTTCAATGCCCGCATACCGTAGACATCCGTGAAATTCTGTTCAAACAGCAGCTCCAGCGGCGATGAATCCGCATGCTCTCCTCTTTCTGAGATTTTTTTAGTAGAGTACAACACTTCCTGTCTGCTTTTCTGCAGGCATTTTTCTATCGTTTCCGGATCAAATCCCAGGAATCGGAACACTCTCCGGTATATTTTCATATAGTGGTTTTGTTTATCTGTGATCAGTGTATAAGGAAAAATCTGCTCGCCATCGCGGCAGGAGCAGATTTCATCATCGATAATGACCATGTCCACTCCATCATCATAAAAGCGACTCACACCGCCATTCGGATAAGTCACTGTCTCCCGGAGGACATAGTTCGGATATGCAATTAAGAATTGATCTTTTTCAGGAATAGATTCAACCATCTTTCTTCCCTGTCCGGTCGTACATCTTCTGTCAGAAAGTTCCGCAGCTGCTGTAAACTTGTATGTTTTTTCAGCAGCTGCTCCAGTTTCTCTTCTGTAAAATCCAGAAAATATCTGCCGTTCCTTTCCCCTTCAAATACACCATGCTTAAATGACATGTACAAAATGCCCTGCGGCTTCAGTGCCTTCTCGATGCGATATAACACTTCATCCAGTTCCCCATAGGATAAATGTAGCAACGATGAGCACGCCCAGATACCGTCATACACTTCCGATGCATCCAGCTCTTGGAACAACTGGCATTTCACCGGAATCCCCGTGTACTCTGATGCCAACGCGCACAATTCTGCGGAGCCGTCGATCGCGTCTACCCGATATCCATGCTCCAGGAAATATTTCGTATCCCTTCCGGAGCCGCAGCCCAGATCCAGGATCTTCGCCCCAGCAGGAAGCCCTTCTATAAATTCATCCTGCATTACATGAAAATCCACATCACGCGTGTTCTCCACAAAATCGGCGGCATTTTGATCATAATATTGAATTGTCTGATTCTTTTTACTTTTTTCGCTCATTTAAAAGTATCATAGCATATTTTCAGGAATACTGCAATCTATGTAAAATTGCTCCCTCTATTATATGCATGACAATATGCGACAGAATCTTACAAACTTTTTACCGAGGCAACTTTATGTTACCGCCTAAGTTGCCAAAGTTGTCACCGGCCCACAATTCACTACTCCAAGCACCATTTGTTTATAAAATTACTACTTTAAAAATAATAAAATTTGTCGTAGCTTATAATTTTACTTTCTGGTTTTTACTTGACATAAACCTGTTTGCGCTGCAAAAATTGTTGCATCATTGCTTACATCTGTCTTTTTAAAATTATTAATTATTTTCTCCTGAGATTCCGGACTCCAATATATTTTTAGCATATTTTTAGTCCGTGTGATGGCTGTATAAAATATATTGAGCGATATCATTTCATCAACCTCTTCTGTTATTACAATTTTTACAGATTCATATTCAAGACCTTGGGCTTTATGAATAGAAACAGCATAAGATACCTGAAACGGAACAATTCCTTCCTCATCTTGAATATCCTCATCTGTATTCACATTGTTATGTACAAAAAATCTAATCACGGATTTTCCAGGATGTAGTGTTTTTACAAGTTCTAAGCCTACGTCTTCTGCATCCCATTCTGTTATCGCCTTATCAATTTCTATAGAGAAATACACACCTGTTTCGGTCGGTTCAATTTGAACAATTGTGCCCTTTAAATTGTTATATAGCACCGGTGCAAATCTATTCGATTCATTAAACAAAACAGGATCCCCCACTTTATAGGTCCATACTCCTTTTTTGTACGGACTATTAGCATTATTGTTCTGTAAAAATCTGTTAATATTATTAATACCGTACAGTCCATCATAATTCAGGCATAAAATAATTTCATCTGACGACTTCTTTTCAAATATTGTATCGTCTAATGATGCCGAATATCTATAATGCACAATATGTTCTGTTATATCCGATTCAAGATTTCGTACTTTTTTCCAAAAGGATAACAATTCACCCTTCTTCGTCCTATATGGTGTTTCCAGTTCACACCATGCAACTCTTTTTATAAAATGTCTTGTCATTTCAAACCAGTTTCCAAAATCAATAGCTTCTATCTGATGGGTATCTCCCGCGAGAACAATTAGCTTGCATTTTATTTTTTCTAAGACATTTTTCATATCTGAATTACTTATCATACTACATTCATCTACTATTAAAATATCATATTCTACGCTATTCCATTTCTTTGATATAAAACTTTTTACTGTCGAAAACTCTGCGTTTTTTGTTGCTATATTCCTCCTTAAATTTTCTACTGCCGGATGAGTATTAGATAAGTAAAGTTTCTTTCTACTATCAAAATATTGTGAAACATGATTTATTAAATATGTCTTTCCTGTTCCTGCTGCACCATATATAAGTGCTACATGTGATTCTGTAAACATCTTCTTTAAAATTTCCCGCTTTTCATCACTATCCACCTTATTATCTTCCATCATCCACGCAGCTATGGCCTCTTCATATCCTGTCATTCCCTTTTGCGACATTTCAAGTAATTTTCGTATTATAAATTCCGTATTTTTAACATCCTCTTCTATATAAAGTTTATTCTTGCCAAATTTATGAATTCTTCTTTCTGGATGTCCCGTATAAACCCGACCATTATAACATCTTATCAGAGAATCGACATCACCATACACTTCTACTTCAGATATATCAGTATATATTTTTCCGTTAATTTTAGCATTGGTTTGTATATACCTTCCAAGCAATTCATGCTCTCGCCCATTGACGCTTATACAGCCATATAGTTCTGACGTTTCTGGCACATGCTTTATAAGATTTGATGCAAACGGCATATCATCAAAAGGAATACATCCATATTTCAGATACAATCCCGCTAAACGTTTATTCGCCTCACGATAATATTGAAGTTTCAGCACTCGATTATTTAATGTTGCTAAAAGATAGGCCAAAGTATTACTTGCTGGTCCTTTTCCCAGTAGTATTTGTCTACATATATCCAGTATGCCTATAAACTTAACTACTTTTGCCCTTCCAATCATCATACTTCTTATATTTTGATATGTCTGTTCCGGCATTAATGCGATATCTGTAAGACTTGCACCTGATCTTGTCAAATAATTCATCATACCAATATACTCTGCGCTGCCAGTATCCATTTTTATAGTTGTCCCAAAAAACTTAGCAAAATTGCTCAGTTCGCATGGTCTGATTGATACCCTGAAATCTCCTAAAACATTTACAGGCATTTTTTTATTCTTAATTTCAATTTCATCCATGAAAATTGAAGCATTAATTGCATAATGATATGGAATCATATTTTTTGAAAAGGCAATAAACCTATCCATTTTACTTATGTTATCAGCGACAGGTGTTAATGTGTTTTCATAATAAACTTTACCGTCTACGATAAAGCTTTTAATTTTTTTTACGTAATATCTTTCGCCCTTATTATATTGTACAAGCGGTCTGTTTTGTTTTAAAACATCTGCTATTTTTTCATAGTATTCCTGAATTGTTTTATCTGTATTCACAGGAAATTTATCAATATTTTGGAGAATTTCTAAACCATATTCGTCTTTCACAAAGTTCTTGAGTTCAACCAAATATTTATAGTATTTTAGTATAAGTCTTTCCGCCCCCTCGTGGCTTGAACCATAATGTGATCGTGATTCCTGTAAAAACTCATGGAATTTTCTTAAAAAAAGGTATTTATTATCCGTCTTTATAAAACTTAATGATGTTTTAATATCTCCATAGCCTACAGTCAAATCATGCTCTGTACCATAAGCCTTCATAGCTACATGCTCCACTAAATTTCTTGCCTGTGATAAAATATTTTGAGAAACCAAGCCTCTTGATGTAAAATCAATAAGTTCAATATTTTCGCATATTGTCTTATTCAACTCTTGTATCCGTATATCAATTTCCTGCATATTTTCTCCTCCCACTCAAAGTTATTACATATCATATATTTATAAGTCTCTATATTATGTATGTGACAATATCCAGCAAAATCTTACAAACTTTTTACAAAAGTGGTCATCAAGTTAAGCGCATTATTTCGACTTAATATTCCATTCTACTTTAGCTCTTTCGAATGTTTTATTTTGTGTTTTTCGGCTATTTCATTTTATGTTTTTCGGCTATTTTGTTTTGTCTTTTTCGAGTATTGTGTTTTCTACCAGTACTCCTCTCCCCAGTACCTCGCCAGCACGCTCTCCATATTCGCTCTGCCCACGGGGTTCGCGGTATGGATCTCCACGGGGTAAAAGGTCTCCCGCTCCACCAGCCAGTCCAGCAGTTTGATGGCATCGCCGCCTTGATTTGCAAAATCTCCCAGATCATGGTCGAGATCCAGCACCTCAATCTCGATGCCGTTTTTCTCCGCCTCCCGGATCAGTGTCTTGGCTTCATTCACGGATCTGGCGCTCTCATATCCCCAGGGTGCCGGGCGGAGATCATCTAACCATATTTTCATGCTTCACGCTCCTTTTCATTAATCCAGGCTTTTCAGATATGCTTTGATCATTCTTCCAGTGTAGATATCAATAGTTCGGTATCCGGATAATATAATTTATATTTGCTCTCATCAATGTTTCCCTTCAACGGTAATTCCGGGAAAATCAGGCAATTGCATTCCGTAATAACTCTGGTGTCGACCAGCCATTCAATGCCGTTTTTCACATTTCATGAGCCATCTTTTTGCATTTTTTCACATTTCATGAGCCATCTTTTTGTGTTTTATCACATTTTATGATCTTTTACCTTCATCTCGCCGGGTGCATTCTCTTTCCCGTTAAAATACGATGCCTGCTTCTAGTTTAACGCTTACTTTCTATCCATGTCTTCCAGCAGATCTGTTAATATATTCTCCTGATACCCCGCCTTTTTCTTCTTCCTTACCTCTCCTGCTGTCTCACGAAGAATCGGATTCTCAACAGCCTCCAGCTTTTTCATGGATATGTTTCCAATCTCTTCCTCCGAAAGGCTTTTCGTATAATCCTCCTTCGACATTCTCCACACATGGATCCGGTCACCGTATTTTCTCCAGAGTCTGTCGGCGATCCGGATTCCATCCGGATCGATGTCTCCGCTATAGTAGATTTCTGCCCCACTATTCAGTAGAAAGGGAATCAGCTTCACTGCGGCGCTCCGCAGCTGTCCCGAAGTGCATAGCAATGTCACATTCTTTTGTTCCAGGTGCTTCAGCAGGTAGCTGAACACCATCTCATTTTCCACAATGTAAACCTTGTCTCCTGTCGGTTGTACCGCTGTCAGCTCCTGCAGATTTTCCATGGTAACCGCACAGGGCTCCTGCCGCCTGCAAAAGGCATCGTACGCCAGGTGCCAGTCACTGTCAATCTGTAATCGCAATCCATAGATATGCACGATAGAGGAAATATTATCCGGCACAATACCGTTGGATAGTAGTAATTCTCTCCACCGATGGGCATTTTCCGGATAATCTGTCCTCGTAGCATAACACATTCCATGGACTAATAATTGCCCGGCAGTCGTTCCCTGATCAAAATAGTGGGGATTGCCGGATATCTCCGCGGAAAACACTGCCAGAGGATATTCCTCTTCCGTCTCTCGAATATCTTCCAGCAGAATGAGTGCTCTTCCTACGGTTTTCAACAGTTTTTCCGTCCGTTCTCTGTCTCTTCCGTATTCTCTGATCACTGTCTGATAGCCAAACTTCTTTTTGGAATACATTTCCCGCAGCCAGAAGACAACAACTGAATCCGGGCCGGCACACTCTGTCAGACAACCTTCCACTGTTTCAAAAAATTCCGCCCTGCTGCGCTCTTCCTCCATCCGCATCTTCTGCGTGGTTATCATTTTTCTGGCAAAATATGCTTCCAGAACCTCTTCGAAATTTACAGGAGCAAATTTTGTGCATTGCAGTCCTTTTTCAAATTCTGCAAAGGGAAAACGTATGGCATCTTCATAAAATGTCTTTCCGAGTATCCCGCCGATGGCTCTCCGTTCTTCTTCGGAAGTATGCTTCAGTGTAATGATTCCCTTTGCTCTCCCATAAGAATTCCATTTCTTTTCAAATTCTAAAAAGCACCTCCGGTATGCCGGATTTCCCTTAAAATATGCCGCACATGCTTCATTATTGTTCATCCAGAGTCCTCTCATGTCCGTTCCATGTATACCGGATCACCGATACCACCTGGGAGTTCTCCGGGCGGTGCAGTTCCGCGATCCGAAGACCTTTGACCGTCTCAAAGCATCCCCACAGAGCCTGGGAATTCATGATATAATCAAAATCCAGTTTATGGACCAGTTCAAACATACTTTTGATATTCTTGTCATCGACACCGGCAAATGCCTCATCCAGCGCAATGATCCTGGGGTGATCTTTATTATCCGCCTTTTTATACTGTGCGTTTACTGCTCCGAACAGCGGCACATACATTGCCATTGCTTTTTCACCTCCACTGAACCGGTTAAACGCAGCATTGGTCAGTGGCTTCTTCGTCTCATCCCCGCGCCGGTAAAACATCTGGAATTCAAACCATTTCCGGTAATCCAGAGCATCTCTTACCAGCTCCATGTAATTAATGATCGTGCCCGTCTCTTCCAGCTTTGCCTTTTCTGCACGGATCTTGCTGCGGAAATGACCTGCTACTTTTTCAATATCATCCAGGGTAAGCAGCTCTCTGTCGCGTAGAAGGATCTGCTCCAGATCCGCTGTATCCAGTTCTTTGTCATTGTCGGCTTTGCAGGGTTTCCATTCCAGGGAAAAGCGAAGGCCCATAGATGTATCGATCTCCTGCATGAGCTTCGACATGTCTTTTGCCCATTTTCTGCTCTCTGCTATGCGGTCCGTAAGCTGCTGGCTGATCGTCTGGGACAGGATATCTTCGAAAAGCTCCCGGTCCTTTTTCTGTATCAGCAGTTCTGTCTCTTCGATAGCGGTCTTCAGGATATTGTAAAATTCCTCCAGATATACTTTCTTGCCATTCCAGACAGAGATAATACGATATCGCTTACGTATAGCTCCCACAATTTCTGTATCACCAAAGCACTCTTCTATGGACGTTCCATAGCTTGCAAGGCTTCCATTATGTTTATGATATTTATCATGCAAGGACTGAAGCATATCAACAGACTCTCTGTTCTTCTCACTGTCACTTACTAATTTCACTGCCTCTTCGGCACATTCACAGATTGTGCGGCCTTCCCGGTTCAAAATCAGTCTCAGATCCAGTTCCTCTTCAAAATAGCTTCTGAGTGCCGTTTCCTCCATAATCAATCCCTGCAGTTTTGCTTTTTGTTCCGGAAGGTCTTTCAGCAAGCCCTGCAACATTCCTTCACGTTTCGCCATCTCTATTTCCAAATCATTTATTTTTTTACTGATCTGTTCCAGTTCATCCTTCACCTGTTTCAGCCGGTTTGCCTTTTCCAGCAGTTCCGGACTCCTCAGATACTCTTCCAGCTGGCGGATCCGGATCTCGCAGGCCTTTGCACGGGTACTGTAAGCTCTTTTTTCTGTAAAGGCTTCCTCCAGATCATCGTTGTATTGGTCTATCCGTCCTTTTTTATCCAGACAACTGATCTGCTCCGTCTGCATATGGAGTAGTTCACGTCTTATACTCTGCCATATCCTTCCGTATTCTTCCACTGCGCCGCAGACTTCCTCATAAGCCTCTGTCGTTCTTTCATAGGGCAGCATTTTACAAAGCTTCAATACTTCCTGATATTGCCGGTTCTTCTGTTCGGAAAGCCTATGCTCCTGAGCCTGCTGTTTCAGATATTCATTCTCCAACGTCTCCAGAATACGTTCCAGTTCTCTTTTCTCCGACAATGCGATCTGAATCTCCGAAAAATCAGGGATCTCCTGATATTCCGTCTGTAATCTGTCCATTCGTTCCTGTAATTGCGTAATTTCAGCATTCCATTCTGCTATGGTTTTGCTGATGCTTTCTATCTGTTCCTGCAGTTCCCGGATTTTTTGTTCTTTTCTCCGTTTTCTTGCGAGATATCCTACATATTCTGCTGCCTGCTTGTGAGCTTTACCGGCTAAGATTCCCTGCCGGAAGCTGCCGTCTGCGCCAAAACAGATTCCCTGTGTCTTTCCTTCTTCTTCATAAATGTTACTGAGGATTTCCAATACCGGAGTCCTCAGTTCCTGCGGCAGATCATCACTTACTGTCAATCCACAAAAGCGGCTGTTGCCCTGTCCGTCTGTCTGCAGAACCGCATCCAGAAATTCCGGATGCTCCGCTTTTATTTTCGCAAAATCTTCCCTCGTCACCACCAGGGCATCCAGCATTCCGGACATCTGTAATTGTGCCTCCAGCCTTGCACAGGCAGTCTCATCCAGCTCCTTTGCGAACTCTACCGTTCTGTAAAACGGAATGGCAGTAATCCCAGACTGCGCCAGGGATGCTCTGGATGCTTCGACTGCCTCATCCCGTTCCGGCTCCAGTTCCTGCTGCTCCTGCACTTTCTTCAGCTGTTCCCGGACTTCTTTCAGGATTTCCTCCTGCATCTCCCTCTGATACTGCTTCTCATTCTTTTCGTCTGTAAGCTGCTGACGTTGTCTTTCATAATCTGCACGGAAGCCCCTCTGTATCTCCACGCCATCCGCTACGGTCTCGTATTGTCTTGCTTTCTGTTCCGCCTGTAGGAGAACCTCACGTTCCGGATGCCATTCCGCGGCTGTTTCTGCTCTATGAAAGACTTCCGTGATCCATGCATCGATTCTGTCCGACACCTGTTCTTCTGCCATTTCCAGCCGTTGTTCTTCCTCCGCTTTTTCCTTCTTCGTCTCTTCCAGAAGACTGGCGGCTTCCTCGTACTGTCCTAAGATCAGCTCATATTGTCCGAGAGCTGTTCTTCCTGCCGTCAGCTGGTTTTTCCATATTTGCAGATGCTCTGCAATCTCATCTCTTTCTTCGTATTCTTCCAGACTGATTTTCTCTTTCGCCTTCTCATGATGTTCCCATTGCAGGATTTCCTGTTGTTCCTCCAGCTCTTCCCGTTTTTCCTTCAAGGTATCCCGGCGGAGTTCCATCTGTTCCTCCAGCTTTTTCAGAGTCATCTCTTCGTCCCGGATCCGCTCCCTGCCATCCTCGATCTTTTTCTCCCAGCGGCGTTCTCCATCCGCAGCCTCCTGATACTCTGTCTTTAATTTCTCCAGTTTGCGGTCTGCATCCTCGAGTTCCGGATCCAGAAGCGCATTGCGCTCCGTTTCTTTCAGCTTTTTCTCTGCCGCAAGTCTCTCAGTATCCTGTGCTGCCCTGCTCTGCTCTTCCTGTGCCTCACGCTGCAGCTGTTCCTTCCCCTCCAGTATTCCCTGTTCTCTCTCCACTTCCTGCTTCTTGTTCAGGTAGCCCAGAGCCTTTTTTGCCAGCATATACTGGTTATAACGGGTATATTCATTGCGGATGATCTTCACATCATCGAAGGCGCGGTTGAGCATCTCCAGACTATCCTGGATCTCATCCATTTTTTCCATCGCATCTACCATAGGGCGCAGATCCTCATCCGTCAAAGTCTGCAGGGAATCATTCAGAATATCATATACCTTGGTCGGTTTAAACTCTTTGGAAAGTTTGGGAGCCCGCACCTTCACCAACAGTTTGATGAACTGCTCATACTGTTCTTCCTTACGGAAACCGAAAATATACTGGTTGACATGCTTCTTATATTCCGACGGGCTGTCTGTGAAAAAATTATCTTCGCCCAGTTCCGCCTTCATCTCACGCTTATCCCGGGGAATTTTGTTGGATCCCACTTCCTTATACAGCCACAGATCATATCCCACTCTGCGCCCGTCCAGGATCACAAAGCCCCAGAAATCCATCGGTTTTCCGCGTTTTGCCTTTTGTCCGATTCCAATGGTGCGGTACTCTCCGGAGTCTTCTTTCCAAAATTCCAGAAACAGATAACCGGTAGACTCCTCCTTGCCCTCTTCTCCCAAAAAATAGTATTCCATCCGGCGGTCACTGGAACCAAACGGATCCAGTCGGCTGGGGGTACGGTCTCCGTCCAGTACAAACGGAATAAAGCTCTGTGTCGTGATGGATTTTCCGGAGCCGTTCTGTCCGCGCAGAAGCAGTTTCCCATCCTCGAATTCAAAGTCCTCTTCGTCATATAACCAGAAATTCACAAACCCGATCCGGTTCATTTTCCAACGTTCGTTCATTCTTCTCCGTCTCCTTTGTAATCGGAAGGATACTGTCCTGCCAGCCTGCCCACCGCAGGCAATACAGTGATCCGTTCCTCCTCACTGCGTACCATCATCCAGTCCGTCATATACTTTAAAATGGTTTCCACAAGCCTGTCCTCGTCCATTTCGCAATATTCCTTGCTCCATGCATTCTTCCACTTGTTTCTACAGTTTGTGATAATCCGGGAAAATGCCTGCTTTGTCATTGCAATACATTCATCCTCTTGTAATTCCAATTGTCCCTCTGTCAATTGCCTCTGTATCTCTGCACATACGATCAGGACGCTTTCCGAGATTTGGGCATCTCTCGGGTGCACGTTTCCGTAGCAGTCATCTGTATCCAGTGTAAGAAATGCCGCATTACGATAGATATCCAGATTACCACCCAAATTTTCCCGCAAATATTTGCCGACCCATTGTCTCTGATTTTTCAAGTATAGTGCATCAGCGTCCTCTGTACTGTCCCAGTAAAGTGCCGGACAGACTGCCAGCTGCCTGTATACCCGGTTAATACGTCGTGATCCTCTGTTTTCCTCAAATTCCTCAAAATCTGTCTTTTCAAAATCCTTCCAGGATTCATATCCGGAAATGTCGGTAGTAAAGCTACTGGTAAAATATTTCGAATAGCCTGTATTTTCATACAGTACTTCCTGCCCGGCTTCCTGGCTGAAGGATTCACTTTTTCCTTCATACACTCTGAGCATCTGCAGCCGTTCCATATACTGCAATACGCGGACCAGTGATTTTCTCTGTGTAAAAGAAGTCCAGTCCACCGGCATGTAATTTTTCAGTTGTGTCTCCACATAGTCAATCAGTTCCGACAGCAAAAACTGCCTGCCCTCCTCGGCATCCTCCAGATACATCAACACCACACATAGTATGCAGTAGTCCCGAATATCCGTAAATTCACTGATTCCCATAAATGCTTCTGCATGCGCTGGCCTCTTCTCCAGTTTTAACAGCTTCTCTGTATGTATCAGCTTCCATCCCAGTTGTTCTCTGATAAAACGTTGAAAGTTCGGAATGTCCCGTTTTACTTTATAGAAAGTCTCCTTGTCACTGTCCCGGCAGATCCAGAATTTTTCCATTAAGGTTCTGATTTCATTCATACTTATTTAAACTCCAATGTATAATCCGGCATTTTCAGATCGCCGTCTTCGCATTTCAGTACACAGCTGCCTTCCTTTTTCCTCAGTTGATACTCCTGTCCGTATTCCGTCCGTCCCATCTTCTCCGAACTCATATTAGCCTGTGCGATCCACTGCAGGAAAATGGCGCGTGTGTCTTCGGAAACCACTTCATCAATCTCCGCAAACCGAATCTTCTTCTCCCTAATATACCGGAGTACCACTTCCTTCTGCTTCTGCGCCTGTCGCAGGTAGCTTTCCCGCTGTGCCATTTTTTCTAACGATTTATCGGCAAAACCTGTTCTGTCTTTTCTCTCACGATACCCTCTCGTGTGTGGCTTCAGCAAAAACATTGCCGGCTCTTCCTGATAAACACTGTTATTAATACCATCCTCGTCTCTCGGAATATTAGTCTTATAATGCTCAATCTGCTGCACTCCGAAGACATGCGCCGACAATTTATGGGCTTCCTCCAGATCCTCACATTTCAAGAACAATTCCAGAAATTTTTTATAATCATCCTTTCGGCTGATGCCCCAGTTCTGAACCTGTACGATCAGGGCTGCATTTTGAATAATGTTGCGTATAATATCGCTGGTGATCTTCAATACTTTTTTAGCTTCGCATTCCTGTCCCCGTCCGTCCACGAACCAGTTTTTCAGGGAATACCATTTTCCGTATACATTTTCCCGTATGCTCGGCTCGGCGTTGCCATGTATTTCCAACAGTGCGTGGGGAATATCCAGTTCACTTGCCACAACCCGCTCCAGAATCGTATTCTCCATACACTCTGTATTCTTTTCCAGCAGCTGTTCCATCCGTTTGGAATGCCGCTGCAATTCCTGCACAAACTCATTCAGGTATTTGATAAATTTGTCCTTATGAACCATGAATTCCACGGATTTCATCAGTTTTTCCGTTTTCCCGGAGTAAAAGTCCCGCAGATAATCCTGATAGTTCTGGTTGAGTCGTTTAAAATCCTCCTGCAGCGTCTGCCACCATTCGTTCACCGTGCGAAGCTCTGCATTCTCCATGTTCTCCGTCTCATCCAGACTTCTCTCCAGACGGACAAAAAAGTTGGTCGATAGATTTCCCGATTCCAGAAATAAATTTTCCAAACGTACCGTCAGACGCTCGATCTCCACAGCATATTCCGACATCGTATAGCGGTATTGCTTATTTTTATAATCCGCTATGGTGTACACTTTGCCCGGATCCTGTATCGGTGTAAGATTTTTCCACTTAACAAGTGCTTCCAGATCCTGAACCAGCTGCTCCATGGAATACGCTTCGAATGCTTCATCCTCTTTCAAGAACCTGTAAATATCTTCTTTATACAGCTGAAAATGCATCTTTTCGTATTCCCTGTAAAAGCATCTCATAATTTTCCGGTATATCGATGCATTCTGTACCGACAAGTAAGAAGTTTCGTTGATCTGTTCAAAATGTTCCATCCGTTTTTCCTCTAAATAAACGCAACCATATATAGTGGTAACGTAATGATCCCCTCTTCGCTCACGCCGATGTTACCATCCGCAAATTTATATCCATACGATATATCTCGATTATTTTTCATAAGCCATTTTAATGAATTTGCCTGAGTGTTTCCGCTCTTGACTTCAATCGGAACGAGTTTTCCGTCTTTTTGGATGATAACATCGATTTCTTTTCTCGCTGTCTCATTTTTATAAAAATAGATCTGATATCCCTTCTTATATAGAGCATCTGCTATTGCGCATTCATAGATACCACCTTTGGAATTCCCGGTCAAAGTATTTTCTACAATATGCTGCTTTAAGGAAAAGTCCTTCATCGCCATCAGCAATGACAGATCGGTTGTATATGCCCGGAAAAAATCATCTCTTGCATAATCGTCCAGATCGAATCTGACATCTGTCACCAATTTGCATAATTGCACCATATCTGCCCGAAGCAGCCATTCAACACTCGAATAATATTTTTGTGCTCTTCCTCCATGCTCAATCTCTTTATATTGAAATTTATGGTTTTCCTTATCTAACAGCTGCTTTGCAAGCGACAGATAGCACTTCTCTGCTTTGACCTTTTCTTCTGCGGTTGCATAATGGGCTATATCGTACTGATATCCTTGTAAAAGACTTCTTTGAACCTTGTCAACTTCTCTGAAATCCTTTGTATTTATATACTTCTGTACTACTTCCGGCATACCGCCTGTCGCAACATACTGTCTGTAGTAATTCATCATTTGCGAATGAATCGCCTCCGGAATTACCGTTTTAGAGTGCAGATATCCACAAAGCTTCCCTATCATATCTTCGGAAATCCCCATTCCCCAGAGAAATTCCTCGAAATCCATCCCGTACATTCTCAGATAATCAACATAGCCAACAGGATAGGACGATGCGCGTTTATAATCAATTCCCAGAAGTGACCCTGAAGTAATGACATCATATCTGTTATCGATCGCCCAGAATTTGAGTGATGTGATCGCTTCCTGACATTCCTGGATTTCATCCAGAAAAATCAAAGTTTTCCCGGGGATAATTTTCTTGTCCGGAAAACGGAAACGCATAGCCATAACCATATTGTCTACCGTAAGATCTCCGGAAAAAATCTCCATTGCCGAGGGCATCTGTTTGAAATTAATTTCAACCAGCTCCTCAAAATTTTCCTCTGCAAACCGCTCGATGATGTATGTCTTCCCAGTCTGTCTGGCTCCTTGGACTACCAGGCATTTTCTGTCTTTTGTATTTAACCAGTTTTTAATGTAATCTGTCGCTTTTCTTTTCAGCATAAAGCACCTCAAATCAACATATTCTATTACGTTTAGTGTTTGCAATCAACATTTTGTAATGCAAAAATGTAATCTTCATCAACATTTTTGTATTTTTTAATTATAATGCATTTTTTGAGCGTGAACAACATTTTTTCCCAAATCTTATTTTTTTATCCGCTTCCACTCCTGCAGGCTGTCGATCTCGGTCCCGCAATATTCACACACGCCTTTGGTCACATCGATATTGGCATCGCATTTGGGGCATTTGATCACGTGGATCCCGCTGTCCAGGGTCATGACTCTGTCGTTGTGGCTGAGGGAGAAGGTATCCTTCTGATATGCGGATGTGATCCGACCACCTCGCAGATACACCAGTCTGACCTGTAACTCCACATCCACGCACAGTATGCCGTTCTCCACATGCTCCTGCAGACCGGTGTAGTCCATAATGTCATAATCAATGACATCCGGCCGGGAATAGTAGCGTCTGCCGGCTTCGTAGTTCAGGTTATTATAGAACCGCTTTTTGTCGATGCCGGTGCCGGTCCAGAATTCCTGCTGCCGACGGTTCTGTTTTTCTTTGTATCGTCTGACAGGCCCCAATACCGCATAAGCATCGCACAGGTAGAAAAAGTAATAGAGGATCATAGCCAGGATTGTGCTGTAGATGAAAATCTTGCCCACATCATAGCCATTGAAGGTCCTGGAGGTATTTATGATCCACAGGCTGCATAGCAGGAATGATACGATGTAATCTACCACTCCCGTGACGATCCGGTAGACCGGACTTTGCAATACCAGGTCATAATGGTGCTTGCTGCCCAGCTCTTTGTCTGCGTAGTCAATGTTGGAGGCCGCATCACAGCAGGGACAGCCGTTCACAAATTCCTTTACTTTGCCGGTAAAGCCGCAGTTTTCACAGGTATGTTGTGCCTCTTCATCCATTCCGGATACATAGGTATACTCCATTCGGGAATCGAAGATTTTCTCTGTATGAAGCAATTTCCCCTGCCGGAAATACTCTTTGCGGCAGCGGATACCACTGTGCACATCATCCTGACAGGTTCCGTCTGTGGACCGGTACCTCAGGGTGCCATCGACGATGTAGGTCGTCTTGATATTGACGCCGCTTTCTGTAAGCCTGCGCATTTGAAGTGTTTCGGATATGAATGCCATTGCTTTCGTGTCCTATCTGTTATTGTTGTTATTATTGTTGTTATTGTTATTATTGTTGTTGGAAGAGGAACCACCGCTGCTGCCGGAGCCTGAGGATGGTGTGTAATGGGGGAACACTTTGAATTCTGTCCGTGACAGCAGGATTCCGTCAATGCTGCTGTCGGTGCAGTTCGCCATGATCACCTTCTGGGTTGTTGCAGTATTCTGCCCGATGATGAGGGACAGATTCTGTCTGCCTCCCTTGATGAAAGCCTCCGGCTCCTGCTCCAGGAAATGATAGATTTCCCAAAGTTCCTCCTCTGTCACCTCATAATATTTCGTCAGTTCCACGCAACGCTTCATGCGGATCAGTTCTTCATAGGTCTGCGGTTCAAAATTCATGGAAAGCCTCCTTGTCATTTTTTTGATCCAGTGTCAGATAGTAAAATTCAATGTTCTGAAAGGGGAGATTGATGGCCTGTATATGGTAATAGGCATTATTTTCCTGTTTCCGGTAATGGCAGTCTCTAAGCTCCGTGGTGGTAACAAGCAGATTGTTCGGGCTGTCCGTGGCATATTCCTTCGCATATTCGCGCAGGAGACCGGAAATATCATATACATACCATTCTTCTTCGTTGTCCTCGGAATGGTCCAGCACTCCTTTATAAATCTGATGTGTGGCAATGTGCCGCTGCTTTGTTCTCCCTTCATCCCCGTAAGTCACGAGATCTCCGGACAACAGCATCAGGTACAATGCGTTGTTCTCCGGATAATCGCATTCTTCCTGCAACATATGCTTTTTCATGCGCAGCTTTACCGTACTGATGGGTGTCAGGTATAGGATCTCCCTGGACTTCCTAAGGATCTGGGAGATCAGCGGATATCTGTCTCCATCCACGTCCAGTTCAAACACACCGCTGTCATAGATATATTTCAGCTTCGCATCTTGTGCAATGATCTGTTCCAGTGCAGGATATTCTGCGGATGCTTTTGCAGGCAGATACTTTTCCGGCTCCTCGAGACGCATCTTCGTCACATATTCATATGCAGTCTCGTCAGCAGAAGCATCCGGGGCATAGCCGCGGTCCCGATACATCTGCTGTTGCAGCAGGCAGGTGTAGCTTTTGCCGGATCCATATACATTTTTCACAAAAGGACAGCCCGTTTTGCACAGATACAGGTAAGCGCACCTCGCACATTCCTCGGGAAACGGTTGTCTGTTATGGTTTTGGAAGATCTTGCGTGCAGCGGTTTTCAAAATGGTGTCCACCGTGTCACGGTAGATATTACCGTAGTAAAAATCTTCGTTCTTCTGACCTCTGACACAGGAATAGATGTCTCCGTTACGCTCCAATAGGAAAAATTTCTCTCCGCAATTATCGCAGTTGGTGCAGTATTCCGGTCCGAACTCATCGAACCATGCACCGTTGACCCCGGCATCCAGATTGGTCCCGTCAAAAGCCTCATGCATCCGCCGGTAAAAGATCAGCTGTTCCTCTTCACTCATGTGATGCAGCAGGCCACAGGAATTGTAGTCAAACCCTATCATAAAATTAAAATCATTCATATCCAGGCACGTGTTCCGGTCCAGGAATCTGATATCCTCGATGATCTGATCCAGCTGTTCGAAATGCTCCCGAAAGATTGTGGCAGATACTTTTTTCTTGTCAGGGATCTCCTCCAGCAGTCGGATATTATCCAGTATCCGTTCCAGTGTGCCCTCTCCGCCTTTCGTCACCCTGTATTTTTCATGCAGGGAAAGAGGCAGATCCAGGCTGCCCGATATGGACACGTTGAACTCACGGATGGTCTCGATATGTCTGTCCAGTCCGTACAGATTCGTCTTGATGTGGGGATGCCCCACCCTGAAGCCGGCATCCGTGATGAGTTCACGCATGTCCTGATAGTATCTGCTGATATATTGGATCAGGTCGTGGAATTCCTGCTTTGGTAAAGTGGTCACTTCGCCGCCGTGCAGGGAAATATTAAAGGGCACCACATCCGCTTCACGGAATTTCGCAATGGCATATTGCAGGGTCTCCAGGCAATCTCCGCCCCGCAGGGTATCTACGGTGTGGTCCTCCAGATAACAGTACCGGCACTGCATATTGCATGCCATGGTCGGCACATATAACAAATGAATAAATTTAGTATTCATAGTAATCGATCCTTACAGGTGTCTCCTTGAAAGCACGCTCATTGACAGATACGCCCCGGGGTAGTGTGATCTCCCGCAGAGAATCACAGCGCCGGAAAGCGGAAGACCCGATCTGCTGCAGCTTGCTGTCCGGAGAAATCACCACCTCTTCCAGACTGGTATTTCCATAAAACGCGTGTCCGCCGATCCTGGTCACGTTATCCGGGATCTCTATGCGCAGCAGGCTGCTACATTCTTCAAAGGTGTTGCCACGGATCTCCGTCAGTCCCGCCGGAAGATTTACCTCCTCCAGGCTGCTGCAATGGTAAAATGCTTCCCCGCCTAGATACGTCAGATTTTTCGGCAATGTGACACGTTCCAGACTTCTGCAGTTTTTAAATGCCTGTCCGCGGATCTCTGTAATGCTGTCCGGCAGCGTTACCTCTGATAAAAAGGGCATATTGGAAAAGGTGTTGCCGCGCAGGCCCACTACTTTCTCCCCCTGATAGGTATCGGGAATGGTCGCCGTAGTCATATTCGTCAGACCATAGACATAAAACCGTACATAATATCCGTCATCTGCCTGCTCATAGAAGATCCTGGGCTTACTGAACAACAGCAGTGAGCCTGCCACAGCCACCGCCATGAGAGCCCATTTTAACTTTTTGCTGTAATCCGGCACCATGGATGCCTTCACATTCATGACAATATTCGAGATTTTCTCCTGGGATCTGGATCTGATCTCCTTTTTCAAATATTTTATCAGCTGATAACGGCTGGTCAAAAATGCATATACCACCAGGATGATAAGTCCGATCACATAGGTTTTCATCGGAAAATGAAAGAAAAACAGAGATATGTATACGAATAACAGAACCGCCAGAACGGCATTCAGTATATTTTTTCTGCGCAGCATATCCTCCGGGATCAGATTCTGTTCTTCTGTGATCCCGGCGCGCTGCATTTCACGCTTGATAAACCCTTCGACACAATCCTCCTCGGACATGGCAAACAGCGGATCAAAATCCTCTGCATGCACTATCCTGCCCGTTACCGTTTCGTCAGCTGCAGGTGCATGGATCACCGCCTCAGCTGCTGTCTGCACCTTTTCCTTCCCGGACTGTTTACTTAGCTTTTGATTCCATACACCCTTTTTCATGGCAATGGGTGTCACAATAAATGCTCCCACAAACACCGCCATGAAATCCACGATTGCGATTCCTGTGGTAATGAAGAAATCAAAAAATAATAGTATTGCGATTCTGACCCCAAATAAGATCCAGAAGATTTTTCTGCTGTTGTCCTTAGAGATCAGCTTCGACAGCGGCAAAAGCACAAATACAGACATATGTATTGTCACAAATGCCTCCATAAATAAAGTCATTCCCATTCCCATACCGTTATTTTCCCTTCTTTTCTACTGTGCATCGCACCTTTTTCGTCTCCAAAGGACTACGATACTCTTCTATTTCGCGATTCTATCGTTTAATATTCAGAGCTTAACAGGAAGTCCGCTATGTGCATCGTCTTGATGCCCTCGTAGTTTCCTCCTGAAAATTCATCTGTTGTGAGAACATATTTGGGGTAGTTGTCGCGGATTTCCAACAACCGGTCGTATTCCCGTTTTTCCGTTTTCAGAGAATGAAGCTCCTGCGTCACCTGCACATAGAGCTTTTCATTTTGCCGTACTGCGACAAAGTCGATCTCGCTGCTGCCGGATTTGCCGACATTGACGGTATACCCTCTGCGGCAAAGCTCCAAGTACACGACATTCTCTAAACTGGATGCCACACTGTCAGCGTTATAGCCGAGAACGCTGTACCGCAGGGCGGTATCGGCAAGATAGAATTTCTCCTGTGTTTTCAGGATCTCCTTGCCTTGTAAATCAAAGCGGGAGCATCGATGAAGCAGGTACGCCTTCTCCAGCTTCTCCAAATAACTGTAAACTGTTTCATTGTCCAACGCACGGTGTTCCGCTTTCAGGTAATCCGAAATGGACTTTGCCGAGAAGGTATTGCCCACATTGTTGAAGGTATACTTGACCACTCGTTCCAACTGGTCGATCTTCCGCACCTGATTGCGCTTGACAATATCCGAGAAGATCGTGGAGTTGTAAATATCACGCACGATGGTGTAGACCTCGTCCTGAGAGAACTCCTGCAAATGCGTTGCCGGGAAACCGCCCAAGCGTACATAGTCGACAAGCTCCGTCTTCGGCTCTCCCACCTCGGTATAATGGCTTTTGAACATCAAGTACTCGCCAAAGGACAAAGTGAAGATACGGAAAGATATATACCGTCCTGTCAGATAGGTTGAGATCTCAGAGGACATCATGCGAGAGTTAGAGCCTGTCACATACAGGTCAACATCAAAGTCAGATGCCAGCGAATTGACGACCTTTTCCCAGCCCTTGATTTCCTGAACCTCATCGAGAAACAGATAGGTTTTTCCATCGGGCGAAAGACGCTCTTTAAGCTGTGCGTACATCTGCTTTGCCGTCATATCCTCATATTCCATTGAGTCATAGCGGCAACTGACAATGCGCTCCTCCGTAATGTTATGCTGCGTTTTCAATCTCTCCATAATCATTTTCAGGATCGTTGACTTTCCGCAGCGACGTACTCCCGTAAGGATTTTTACAAATGGCGTATCCACATAAGCCATGATCTTCTCTACATACAAAGGTCTGTAAATCATCGTGATCACCTCCGTTTGTAGATAGTATACCGCAATTCGTTCCAAAAGGCAATTAGTTTTGCGATTACAAACCGCAAAACTTTTCGTTAGCTTATTTTGTTTTGACACTTACCTTCTTTCCTATCCTGCTCAAAGTATACATTATTTCGAGCAAAATATCAGTTAAATTTTGGCTTTTGCTCGAAATTACACTATTTTGCTTGAACCATTTTGCTTGAACCACTGTCAATACCCCCTACCCTGGCTTTCAAAACTTATATCTCTTCATGATTATTCGCTTTCGCTAGTCCTAAAATGTATGAACAAAACTAAACTTCGCAAAAAATCGGCATCAAATCCATTTCTGAATTCAACACCGATTCTCTGCTTTTCCTTTTTTCTGTTGTAAGCCTTTCCACTCGGAACTGATCTTGTGACCGGATTCAGTTCTCCCCATGTTGTTCGCTGCTTAGCATAATATTCCCTCTGCGCTTTCTTACTTCTTTTATCAAGCGTTACATATTGCTTCATTTTCTCATCCTCGCTTTCGTGCCTTCTTCAATCATCTTTGCAATTTTACCGCAGGCGTCAGGATAATCTTTATGTCCCAGTAAGAGCATTTTATCTTTAAGTCGTTCTAGAGCTTCCTCAAATCTTGCGACGTCCCTCTTTAGCACCTTACAGAATACAATGCAGTACGACGAACCATCCTTGACCATCTCTCCCTTAAATTTCATAGTTATCTTATTCTGCACAAACAATTGGTCCGCCAGATAAGAGCTATGATCTACATAAGCATAAGGAACCGCAAATAACGAAAAATCACTCATTTTCCAATAATTCTTCATTCTCATCATCTCCAACATAAAGGAAGCTGCAGAAGATCCGAAGACCTCCCACAGCCTGTGCTTATAACCGAACCTCCACACGCAGTTTCCTGCAGGTTTTCTACAAGGCCGCTGTTAAGAAATCTTGCATCAGATTTTAAAACCTACAATGAACATAAACCGATAACACATAACCCATAACAGACATACCCTTACCATGAACAAAAACTTCCGGGATCACCATTAATCTCATAAAGCCTTGTACGGAAAAATTCTTAGATGTCTACTTCAAACTGTACTGTTTGATTGTACTTATCAAGAGCCATCTGCATTTCCATAATGGTCTTGGATACAGCCTCATACTCCTTCTTAATCAGCTCCAGGTCATAGTTAATATACCTATATTCTGGAACCGTATTTCTGGACATATAAGAGCGCTGCTCCTCTCTGGCTTTTGGTAACTGCTTACGCATCTGATCAAGCACTGATTTTCTCTTGTTCAGCTGAGCCATCTTTATAAGAATTGTATCAATGCTCATTTCTGCATCGCCCACCTGAACCTTTTCATTAGAATTGGTTACATTAAGCGCATGCTTGATAATTGCAATTTTCTCATCAAGAGATGTAATAGTAGCTACAACCTCTGTATAATCATATTCTGGTACGACAGGTTCCTCATTGATAGCTGCAACATAGGTACTGGATGTTGCCTCTTTGTTTACCCAGAAGGCCTTATCTTCTTCCAGGCTCTTAAGCATTTTATTTGCATATGCTGATGTCATTGTCTGCATTTCCTTACGACCTCCTTTTTCTTTTGTTTTTTGTTCTGATATTAGCTTACTGCATGACAGATGCTTTGTCATTGTACCAACGGTTTAATACCATAGAAAATCCGCAGTCAGATTTTCTATGGTATTAAATAATTCCCCATAAACGAACAACATCCCCGTCAACGACGAGGATATCTTCAATACTGGTATGCAGTAATCTGCTTAAGATTACAAAATTGTCTAAGCTCGGCAATGATCTACCGGAAATCCATTTGTAGATTGCCTGCGGATTCTCAAATCCCATAGCATTCTGCACATCTTTCACAGTATAACCATTTTCCATGAGCAGTTTCTTAATTTGCTTCCCTGTCTCCTTTTGTTGGATTGACAAATACATTGGTTCCATCTCTTTGTACCTCCGTAATTTTCTTCCATCCCGAATCACAATCTCTATTGGTAGACTTATATTATATCGGATGTATTCACAAAATGCATTAAACTTTTAGTTTAACTCGGACACGCAAACATAAGTGGGCAGGGCCAGACTCGAACTGGCGTAGACCGGAGTCGGCGGATTTACAGTCCGCTGCAATTGCCACTATGCGACCTACCCATAAGTGACCCCTGCGAGACTTGAACTCGACATTTGCAGCTTGAGAGGCTGCCGTCCTAACCTTTAGACCAAGGGGCCATTCAGTGATCCCCGCCGGACTTGAACCGAGCATTTTAGCCTTGAAAGGGCTATGTCCTAACCTTTAGACTAGGGGACCATAATGCTCATATCAGGATTCGAACCTGAATCAATCGGTTCTACGCTCCGCTTCGGTCCGTTCAGGGCAATCGTCCCCCGGACGATTTGAACCGTAGCCGATCATTCTATCCATTGAACTATACGAGCATATACGGGCTAAATATATTTCAACTCAGCCCTGTTTATTCACTTTTCATGCGCTAATCTGCTTTGTTCTATTTACATCGATTACGATAATCTCATCCATCGGAACATCCAGCACTGCTGCCAGTACAACCAGATTATCGATTGTAGGCATGGCAGTTCCGTGCTGCCACTTGTAGATGGCCTGAGGAGTCGCAAATCCAAAGATATCCTGCAGGTCTCTTACAGTCAGACCTGCTACCTCTCTCAGTCTCATGATATTCCTTCCGGTAGCTACCATATCGATGGTAGGCATAGTAAACATTTCTTCCTCCGTTTCTGCTTCTGCAGGTGAAGGAAGAATGCCCTCCACCTTAATCAGAAGCCTTAAAATTGTATATAGGTTTCATCACATCGATTACATCTACAGACTCTCGGATCACATCAATGATGTCCTCCAGACTCTTGTATGCCATCGGTGCCTCGTCCAATGTATTTTCATTAATCGAAGTGGTATAAATACCCTTCATTGTCTCTCTGTATTCATCCATGCTAAGATTTGCTTTCGCCTTTGTTCTGGACATAAGTCGTCCTGCTCCGTGAGGTGCAGAATAATTCCACTCCGGATTTCCTTTTCCAACAGCAAGCACACTTCCATCTCTCATATTTATTGGAATCAGCACTTTCTCTCCACTATGGGCTGCTATTGCGCCCTTTCTCAAAATCATTTCATCTGTATCAATATAATTATGAATTGTATGGAAGGCTTCTCTGCCAGCCATCCCGGTTCTCTCCAGAATAATCTCAGCCATTTTCTCTCTGCTTCGTCTTGCAAAAGCCTGGCAGATTTCAACATCGTGAAGGTAGTCCTCAAGATATTTTCCTGATAAGTAGCACAGATCTTCAGGCATACTTGTCTCAGACTCATATACCTGCCAGTGAAGCTGTTTTAACGCATCCTGAATCTCACTTCTACGTCCCTGCTCCTTATAGGTTCTGATAATCTCATCACGCTTCGCAAGATAGTCCCCATAGCCTCTGTCTAGGTTAATCGCCAGCTTCTGATAAAGCTCTGCAACCTGCTTACCCAGATTACGTGAGCCTGAATGAATCACAAGATATTTGGTTCCATCACCCGCTTCATCTATCTCTATAAAGTGGTTACCACCACCAAGGGTTCCAAGTGAACGCTCTAATCTCTTTGTGTCCTTCAGTTCTCTGTAGCAAGCAAGTTCTGTCAAATCAAATCTCTCCTGGCGACCTTCCCACACGTTCATTCCCGATGGAATAAAATGTGCAGCCTCATCAACCTTTACAAAATCAATATCAGCCTTGCCTAAGTTCACGGTATACATACCGCATCCGATATCAACACCCACTACATTTGGAACAGCCTTATCAGTAATTGTCATTGTGGTTCCAATAGTGCAGCCTTTACCGGAATGAACATCAGGCATGATTCTTATTCTTGATCCTTCCGTCATCGGATAATCACACATACGTCTGATTTGTTCTATCGCTTCGTCCTCTACTACTCTTGCATAGCAGATGGCTGTATTTATTTTTCCTTTGATTTCAATTAAATCCATGCTTCTCTTACCTCATTTCTGTGATATTTATCAGGTGCTCACCATTGAGCTAACGGAGCATAACGCAGAACTGCCTTACCAATCAGGCTTATATCTGCAAAAAAATACCGCCTACCATGTGCATCCACACAAGATAAGCGGTTCAAAATCTATGTATCCGGTTGTCCTCTCCTGTCCCTACGACAGGCCTACATCCATCACCACAGCATTCCCTTCAAGCTTATTCTTATCTGAATACACAAAGCTAAAGCCCCACTCTTTTTCATAATCGAGTGCTGCATTTTTCAAACTTTCCAAATATAAATAACTTGATCGAATAGCTGTGAACATTCTTTTTTCCTTTCCCAGACCCATCGCTTCGGATCCGCTTTTCTTTCTTTGTTATCAACAGAATACCACAGCAACATTAGTTTGTCATTATACTTGTGGTATAACTTCGACGCATCATAGTGCAATCAGCCGAATTCTTATTTTTGACCATGAAAAATCATAGGTGAATTCTTTTAAAATCCACCGAAATCCATTGAAACTGATGAGTGCACCAAGTATCAGACTTTATTTCTTTTCATTTTTTACCTGTTCTGCCTTATCTCCATAAACGGTATACTTGTTCCGCAGTATCCGCCAGGTTTCTCTTCGCATTTTCATTCTTCATGGCTTCTTCCAGCGTGGTAATGCCTCGTAAAACCGGGAAGAATGCGTCAATTCCATGCTCGTTACATTCTCTTGCATCCCGTTCTACCGATCCTGCAAATGCGATCACTGTCTTTCCGTATTTTTTAGCCAGCTTTGCTACTCCGATCGGTGCTTTTCCCATCGCCGTCTGTCTGTCCAGTCTTCCTTCTCCCGTAACTACCAGATCCGCATCTTTGATATATTCTTCCAGCTGTGTCTCCTCCAGTACGATCTTGATCCCGGATTCCAGCACTGCATTGGTAAATGTTAAAAATGCGAATCCCAGTCCTCCGGCAGCTCCGGTTCCGGCCTGTTTTGCATTTGCATTCGGAAATTTTTCTTTTGCCAGTGCCGCATAATATGCCAGCCATTTGTCCATCTGCATGATCATAGATGGCGTTGCTCCTTTCTGCGGTCCGTAAACAGCACTTGCTCCCTGCTCTCCACACAGCGTATTTGTTACATCACACGCAATCCGGAACTCACATTCTTTCAGTTCGGGTATCACATAGGTATCCGTGATCGTCTCCAGTTCTTCCAGACCTCTTGCACCAAATGGTACCGGCTGTCCATTCTTGTTCATGAATCCGAATCCAAGTGCCTGCAGCATCCCGATACCTCCGTCATTCGTTGCACTGCCTCCGATTCCGATGATAAATCTTCTACAGCCTTTTCCAATCGCATCTTTGATTACTTCCCCGACACCGTAAGTCGTTGTGTAAAGTGGATTCTTCTTTTCATCCGGTACCAGTGTAATTCCCGCTGCTCCTGCCATCTCAATTACTGCCGTCTTGCTGCTTTCAATGATTCCATATTCACAGACTACCGGTGTTCCAAGTGGTCCCGTCACCTGAATCTCCTGTTTCATGCCATTCATTCCGGCAACAAGCGCGTCTACCGTTCCTTCGCCTCCGTCTGCCAGCGGTCTGATCTGCACATCCACATCTGAATCTACTCTGTGTATTCCTTCTGTTACTGCAAGTCCTGCTTCCATCGAAGTCATACTTCCTTTAAATGAATCGATTGCTGTTACAATTTTCACAGTTTGCTTCCTCCTCATTTTCACAGATTTTCGTTATTTGTTTTGTGTTATTCACTGACTGTTTCCTGCGGTTTCCTACATCTAGGTCTTTTGGATTTATTCATACTATAACAAACTTTTCCAGTCATTTATATGTCCTTTATAACATATTTTTTTAAACCATAATTCTTTTTTCATTCTACAGGACATATTTCTATTATATTTCCGAAATATATCGGCTAAACTGATTTCATACTTGTATTCTATCTCTTGACCGATTTTTTTATTTTTAACATTTGGACTTTTATTAGAAATGCTCCATAACATTTCTTGGAGGTTAGGCTTGCCGGCTTGCGTCACCTCTTGCTTACATATGTCATTCTACGGAACGCCACGGAATAAATCGTTCGTCAAACGGTCAACTTCTGTTGACCGGTAGTCAACTCAAAAAAGTAAAAAAGAAAAGACGTATGAAACCAAATGTCTCATACGCCTCATAGGATTTATGATTATAACTTTGTAAATTCATCAAGCTGCTTATCTACATCTCTTCCGGAATACATAACCCGAATCACTGTAACCAATTTCTTTGTCTTATCGGGGATATAGAAAATAACATAATTATCAACAGGCACAACTCGTGTATTTCGACTCTTCCAGGGCTCTCTTTCATATTGCCGGAACTTCTTCGGATACTCTCCCAAGGAAAGGATTTTTTCTTCGATCCGGTCAAGCTGTCCGGCTGCATTCTCAGGCGAAAGAAGATCAAATGCTATATACTCAAAGATACCGCGAAGATCGTTCTCAGCCTGCTCCGTAAAGGTAACATCATATTTCATACATTATAATCCCTTCGGATATCCGCAAAAACCTGAGCTGCAGATTTGGTACGCCCTGCCTGCATATCCGCATATCCTTTCTCAAGTTCCATGTCCAAAGTCTCTGCGTTCATTCTCGAAATATCAACAGGTCTCGCAGTTGGAATCTTTACCTCAAACGGAAGCCCCCTATTTAGAATGATCTGCTTATAAAACATATTGATAGCATTAGATGCCGGGATCCCCAAAGTAGCCAGAATTTCCTCAGCCTGTTCTTTAACATCCGGCTCTATTCTTGCATAAAGATTTGCTGATTTAGCTGCCATATCATCACGCCCCTTTCTTTTACCCATATTATAAGTCAATGTACGGGCAAAAGCAATACATTTTTCAAATCAGTGCCATGATCTGCTTCAAAAGGATCTCTCTTACAGACTGATCCTTCACATCTCGCAACAAACCAAGAGCTTCATCCGCAAATCCATCATTATTATCTGCAAAACCCAGCAGATAATTCGGCGTAGTCTGAAGTACTTTGGCTATCTCTGCCAGACCGCTGGCTCTCATGTAAAATTTCTTTTACATAGCTTAATTGCGGTCTATTTAGCTTGTTTCTTGACTACTCAGGAAAAATATTTCTACCCTCGCCCCACCTGTATTTTCAGAATTTG
>OFMH01000005.1_pt1 | contig 140705 bp, 125 predicted proteins | sample 1541761 | NCBI WGS metagenome assembly OFMH01 (sample SAMN04209249, study PRJEB22552) | human gut metagenome | biome: gut; material: feces | host: Homo sapiens | place: USA: Oklahoma
CACGTCCATTCGCGGTGGATGATTTAGTTGGCACCCCAATATTTGACAAAGAGCCTTCTTTCTTTGCCCCTAAGGTTATTTCAGCCATCCGCACGGAAATCGTATCTATCCTGCTCGGCTACAACAACTGGTGGCAAATTGCACAAAATGCAGATTATTTTACCCGCCTTACCAATCAGTCACCCTTTACGCATCTATGGTTTTTAGCCATTGAGCTGCAGTACTATGTGGTATGGCCCCTATATTTTATTTTCTTCGTCGGTATTTCCCAAGTGTACGGAAAACGAATTGCCATCGTCGTCACGGCATTTTTGGGACTGGCCGCATCCCTTCTCATGCCCTTCATGTATCAGCCCGGTATGGACGTCACCCGTCTTTACTATGGAACGGATACCCGCATCTATGCCTTGATTTTAGGGGCTGCCATGGGGCTGTATCATGATAATTTTACCTTTAGCCAGTTCCGACAAGATTGGTTAAAGCCGATTAAATGTGTCCTGTTCTTGCTTCTCTTGGGAATCACTGTGGCTGCCTATCTTTTAATGAATGGGCAAGATCCTTTCACCTACCAGGGAGGCATGCTGCTCATGACCCTGCTGTTTTGCCTGATGCTGTCCATCACCGTTGACAGGGAGTTACGAATTGGCCAGGTTCTTGATTTGCCGGTATTTCGCTGGATCGGCAAGAAGAGTTACGGTATCTTTCTTTGGCAGTATCCTGTCATTTTTTTATTCCAGTACATGAAGTGGAATATGAATACGAATTTTTTTGGCATGGAGCTGCCTTATGCCATGCCGATTATTGAAATAGCTGTCATCGTTCTGCTGGCGGTATGGTCGGATATTTTGGTGGGATGTATCTCTGCATTGCCGAAACTGCCCATCATACCTCGACGGTCGGTCATTTATATCTTTTTCGTATTTCTGCTGTCCTTGCCGGGATTTACCATGATGGGATATGGCTGCAAGGGGATTTATGAATCGGCAGCGTATAAGGCGGCTGATTCCGGTGAACTGAAAGCCAGGTTAGAGAAAAACTCAAAGGCCTTGAACGAACAGCAGACAAGCCAATCTGTACCTGTCGTTTTGGAGAAAGCGATTGATTTAAACGGCATTGCCTGCATTGGTGATTCGGTCATGTTAGGCTCGGCGATGGAGCTGAAAAAGACACTTCCTGACTGCTATATCGATGCCAAGGTATCGCGATATGTCGGCGCCGGCGTGGAGGTTGCTGAAGCCATGGAGGCAGAGAATCGGCTGGGGAATGTGGTTTTAATCGCCTTAGGAACCAATGGTCCCCTCGATGGTCAGTATGAAGCGCAAACGGAAGCGCTGTTGTCATACCTTGGCCCGAAACGCCAAATTTTTTGGGTCAATGTATATTGCCCCAGTACGGGGTGGCAGGAAAGCAACAATGCTTATTTAAAGAAAATCCAAGCTGAACATTCCAATGTTACGGTTATTGATTGGTATAATTTGATCCAGAAGCATCCCGATTGGTTGACCGATGACGGCATTCACCCCAATACGGAAGGGACAAAAGCATATGCAAAACTTATCCATAGTACGATAACGGAAACCTTGCAGACTTCCGTTTGATACCGTGGCGTGACGGAAAGAGGGCCTTGTGACGAACCTGTTCACAGGCCCTGTTTTTATTATCGCGTCGTTTTTCAGCGTAATTTTAATAGTCTTTTACCAAAAGCTCTTAGCATGAGACGGTCTGACAGGCTACGCAAGGCGTCCCTTTTTTGGTACAATAAAGGTGATAACTTATTACGAGGTGTATTGGAATGGATATAACCTATTACGATATTGGGCTTAACCTATTTACCCGTTCTTTTCCCAATCCGGAGAAGATTATTGCCGATGCCGAAGCCGATGGCATTTGCTGCATCCTGACAGGCTCTGAAGATCGGGAAAACAAGCTGGTCGATGCCTTTGTCCGCAAACATGCTGTCTTTGGTACGGCCGGCATTCATCCTCATGTCGCCGACGCTGCGACAGAGAAGGATTTGGAAGAAATACGGCGCATCGTTACGACGAATCCGAAGGTCGTTGCCGTCGGTGAAACGGGTCTTGACTATGACCGCATGTATTCTAAAAAAGAAAATCAAATCTACTTCTTTAAAAAACTGATTGCCATGGCGGAAGAACTGGATAAACCCATGTTTCTTCATGAACGCGATGCCGGAGACGACTTTTTAGCCTGTTTTAAAGGCCATGAAAAGGTCTGCCCGAAGTCGGTCGTCCACTGCTATACCGGCGATAAGAAAACACTGGAGCGCATGCTCGACATGGGGTTTTATATCGGCATCACCGGCTGGATCTGTGATGAACGGAGGGCAGCACCCCTTCGCGAGGCCGTGTCTGTCCTTCCCTTGAATCGGGTACTCCTAGAGACCGATGCTCCTTATTTGACGCCGCGCGGATTTAACTTGCCGCGGACTAACGTCCCCAATAATATTACCTATGTTGCCAGCACCCTGGCTGAGTATATGAATGTTTCCGTCGAAGATTTGAAAATCCGGGCAAAAGCCAATACAGAGAAACTGTTTCGCCTGTAAGGGCTGCCCAGTTTTCTACCTTAGTAAGGAGGTCTTTTTATGAATATTGTTCAATATACGAAGGCGGCATCCCTCGAGGAAGCGTGGGAATTAAATCAAGGCCGAGGGGCCGTCGTCCTTGGCGGCTGCTGTTGGCTCCGCTTGTCGCCTCAGCGGCGCATTGCTCAGGCCATCGATCTGTCAGGTCTTGGACTCGATGTGATCGAAGAGCTGGATGATTCCTTTAAAATCGGGGCCATGGTGACCCTCGGCGCTTTTGGCAGCCATGAGGGACTCCTGTCCTATACAAAAGGGGCTGTCAAAGAAGCGGTGTGCCATATCGTCGGGACCCAGTTCCGTAATTTAGCGACTATCGGCGGCAGCGTCAGCGGCCGGTTCGGGTTCTCCGATATTTGGACACTGCTGTTGGCTCTGGATGCGGAAGTTGACTTGTATAAGGGCGGCCGCATCAGCTTGGCTGATTTTGGAAAGAAGGGACCCGGCAAGGATATCGTAACCCATGTCATCGTTCCGAAAAAGAGCGGCTCTACGGCCTATGCATCCCTTCGCCTTAATGCGACGGATTTTCCCATCATCGCGGCTGCTGTCCATGTGGCCGGAGAGGAAGTGCGTTGTGCTATCGGGGCTCGTCCTGCAAGAGCCGAGGTCATGAGCCTTTCCGCAGATACGGTGAAGTCCCTGGGCTATGAACAGGCCGGACAGCAATTAGCCGACATGGTGACCTATGAAACTAACCTGCGCGGCTCTTCAGAATATCGCCACGCTATGGCTGCCGTCTTATGTCGGCGCCTGCTGGCCCAAACGATGGGAGATGATGTCTGATGCTTATTACGTATTGGCTCAATGGAAAAAAAGGCTCGGCTGATATCGAACCGGGGACGATGCTTTACGATTTTCTCCGCAGCCAGGGCTGTTATAGTGTAAAATGCGGCTGTGAAACGACGAACTGCGGCCTGTGTACGGTTTGGGTCGATGAAATTCCCGTCCTGTCCTGTGCCGTACTAGCTGTCCGTATCGACGGCTGTCAGGTTACAACCCTTGAAGGACTCCAGGAAGAAGCCAAAGAATTTGCCTTCTATATGGGCCGTCAAGGTGCCGATCAGTGCGGTTTCTGTAATCCCGGTTTCGTCATGAACGTTCTGGCCATGGTCCGTCGCTTCGATTCGCCGACGGAAAACGAAATCAAGGAATTTTTATCCGGCAATCTATGCCGCTGTACGGGCTATATGAGCCACATGAGGGCCATTAAGGAATATTTCAAGGCCAAGGGGAAGGAGGTCCGGTCGTGATGGAATTTAAAGCAATCAATAAGGTCGTGGCCAAAAAGGACTCTCAGGCGTTGATTACCGGCCAGCCTGTCTATACGGAAGATATCATGCCTAAGGACTGCCTCATCGTCAAAGTCCTTCGAAGCCCCCATGCCAGGGCCATCGTCAAAAATGTTAACAAGAGCGCTGCTGAAAAAATACCGGGGATCGTCTGTATCGCAACGGCTGACGACGTGCCTCATTCGCGATTTACCATTGCCGGTCAGACTTACCCGGAACCGAGCCCTTACGACCGCCTTATTTTGGATAAACAGATCCGTTTTGTCGGTGACGCCGTGGCCCTCGTAGCAGGAACGAATCAAGCGGCTGTAGACAAGGCGCTGCGTGCGATTCGCGTCGAATATGAAGTCCAGGAACCGCTCCTCGATTTTACGAAGGCCTTGGACAACGATATCGTCGTCCATCCGGAAGATGATTGGAAGCCCTTAGTCGACGTAGGCGGTGACAACAAGCGCAACCTCGTCGCCAAGGCCTGCGACAGCCACGGTGATATTGAGGCCGTTCTGGCTTCGTCAGACGTCGTCATCGACCGAACCTATCATACTCGTCAGAACCAGCAGGCAGCTATGGAAACCTTCCGGGCTTATGCTTATAAAGATGCCTTCGGGCGGCTGACCATCGTCAGCTCGACCCAGGTTCCCTTCCATGTGCGCCGCGTCGTTTCTCATGCTCTGGAAATCCCGAAATCCAAGATACGGGTCATTAAACCGCGTATTGGCGGCGGCTTTGGTTCGAAACAGACCGTCGTCATGGAAGTTTACCCGGCCTTCATCGCTTGGCTGACGGGTAAGCCTGCCTATATGGTTTACAGCCGGGAAGAATCGCTGACCGTATCGACGCCGCGCCATGAATCGCAGATTCGCGTCGTCCTCGGCGCGTCGAAAGACGGCCATATCCGCGGCATTCGCCTCGATTCTTTATGGAATGCCGGCGCTTATGGCGAACATACGCCGACGACGGTTACCTTGTCGGGACACAAGTCGATTCCTCTGTATAACGCTGCTGAGGCCTTTCAATTCAGCTATACCTGTGTCTATACCAATACTATTGCGGCCGGAGCCTACCGCGGCTATGGGGCTACACAGGGGCTCTTTGCCTTAGAAACGGCGGTCAACGAATTGGCTGAAGCCCTTCATATGAGTCCGGTGGAACTGCGGTTTAAGAATATGGTCCGCCAAAATCAGGTCCTGCCGGCCTATTTTAATGAAACAGCTCTCAGCTGCACCCTCGACAAGTGTCTGGAACGCGTCGTTTCCATGTCTGGCTGGGACGATGCCTCGCCGCGAAAAGTACTGCCTAACGGTCATATTCAATCGGTGGGGCTGGCCATTGCCATGCAGGGTTCCAGCGTTTCTAACGTCGACGTGGCCTCAGTTACGATAAAAGTCAATGATGACGGTTTCTATACGCTCCATATCGGTGCTACCGACATGGGGACCGGCTGCGATACGATCTTAGCGCAGATTGCTGCCGAATGCCTCATGTGTTCTGTCGACGACATCGTCACTGACGGCGTCGATACCGATACGTCCCCTTATGACAGCGGCTCTTATGCCTCGTCTACGACGTATCTGACGGGCAATGCCGTCGTCAAGACCTGTGAAAGCTTGATTCGGCGGATGAAAGAATTGGCTGCCATTAAATTGGGGCTGTCCGATACGGATTTGGACGACCTGGAATTTGACGGCAGGGCCATTACCAGTCTGGAGTCCGGTAAATCGATTACCGTTCGCGATCTCGGAAACGGAGCCATGTTCATGAATGGCATTGCCCTCGAGGCGACGGAATCGTGCTATTCGCCGACCAGTCCGCCGCCCTATATGGCTGGGGCTGCGACGATTGATGTCGATCCCGAAACGGGACATATCACCCTTTTGAAATACGACGCCGTCATCGACTGCGGTACGGTCATCAACCCCAGTTTGGCCCGCGTTCAGGCTGAAGGGGGCATCGTCCAGGCTATCGGCATGGCCCTCACTGAAAACGTTCAGTATTCGCCGACCGGCCGTCTGCAGAACAACTCTTTTATGCAGTACCGCCTGCCGACGCGCCTCGATGTCGGACCGGTCAACGTTGAATTTGAACCGAGTTATGAACCGAACGGTCCCTTCGGTGCTAAATCTATCGGTGAACTGGTCATCGATTCGCCGTCGCCGGCCATTGCCCATGCTGTGTACAATGCGACAGGCGTATGGGTCCGCGACCTTCCCATTACGGCTGAAAAACTCTATCAGGCCATGAAGCATAAGAAGGTTTGAGGGATATATTCTGAAAGACAACGAAACGCCCTTCCATGATGTTGTATATCATGGAAGGGCGTTCTTTGTGATGGCTTTATTTATTTTTCAAGGGAACTGTTGATGCGGACGCCGCTCATGAAGGGAAGAACCGGTTTGGTGTCTTCCTGGACTGTTTCCCGGATGCCTTCAAAAGTCGTGGTCAGCATTAATTTCAGACGGTTCGTCTGATTGACCGAGCTGGCACTGGGGTCGTAGTCGATGGCGACGATATTCGTTTCAGGGAAGGCCGCTTTCAAGGTCTTGATCATGCCCTTGCCCGTGACGTGATTGGGCAGGCAGGCCCAGGGCTGGAGGCAGACGATGTTCTTGGCTCCGCGATGGATGAGGTCGATCATATCCCCTGTGAGGAACCAGCCTTCACCGGCTTCATGGCCGAGGGACAAGAATTTCTTGGCTTCGTCGGCAATGTCGTAAATCGACGTAATGGGATCGAAGTGGCGGCTCTTAGCGACAGCCTGTTCGTAAGGCTTGCGGTACCATTCGAGGAGGCGGACGCCGGTTTTGCTGAATAAGGCGTCTTTCCAGCTGCCCGAGAGGTACTTGTGGCGGAACTGGTCGTCGAGCAGACCGTAGAGGAAGAAGTCGGCCAAACCGGAGACGATGATTTCACCGCCTTCTTCTTCAATCATGCGGACGATGTGGTTGTTGGCGATGGGGTGGAACTTGACGTAGATTTCACCGACCAGGCCGATGCGCGGTTTCTTTTCTTCGCTCATTTCGATGTGATCGAATTCGTCGATGAGGTCGCGAAGGTTGCGCTTAAAGGATTTAAAGTCAGCTTTTTTGAGCTGCTGAGTGCATTTTTTCTGCCACTTATGGAACAGGGCTTCGGCCGTACCTTTGACCTTTTCATAAGGCCGTGTGCGGTATAAGACCTGCTGCAGGGCGTCGCCGTAAATCATGCCCATGATGAGGCGGTGCCAGAAGCCGAGTCCCGGCTGGAATCCGGGCTGCTTGTTCATGCCCTTCATGTTGAGGGACAGAATGGCAACTTGCGACATATTAGCGTCGTTCAAGGCCTTGCGGATCATGCCGATGTAATTCGTGGCCCGGCAGCAGCCGCCGGTCTGGGAAATCATGACCGTCGTATGGTCCAGATCGTACTTTCCTGACTTCAAGGCCGTGAGGATTTGGCCCAGACTCATGATAGCCGGGTAGCAGGCGTCGTTGTGGATATAGGCCAGGCCCGTGTCGATGGCTTCCTGGTTCTGATGGGGCAAGAGCTCGACGTGATAGCCTTCGTGTTCGAAGGCCGACATGAGCATGGGAAAATGGATCGGCGTCATGGACGGAGCCAGGATGACGTTCTTTTTGGCGTCTTCTTTGGTGAAAATCGTCTTTTCGTAAGAATAGGGTTCGAGGGTGTAATCCTCTTTCGGACGATGATTCATGACGAACAGCAGGGAGCGCAGTCGGATGCGGATGGCGCCGAGGTTCGACCCTTCGTCGATCTTGAGCAGGGTGTGAATCTTGTGGCCGTGGGCCAGGATATCCTGTACCTGATCGGCGACGATGGCGTCGAGGCCGCAGCCGAAGGAATTGAGCTCTACCAGTTCGAGGTTCGGATGCTGAGTGACGTACTGGGCTGCCCGGTAAAGGCGGGAGTGATACGACCACTGGTCGACGACGCGGAGATTGCCGTCAAAGGTCGACAAGGATGCGACGCCGTCTTCCGTAAGAACGGCCAGGCCCAGACTGTTGATCAATTCCGGGATGCCGTGGTTGATTTCCGGGTCGACGTGATACGGGCGGCCGCAGAGGACGATAGCCCGCTGTCCTGTTTTCTTGAGGTCGTCTAAAATCTTTTGGGTCAGGTTGTAGACCTTCTGTTTGTAAGCCTCTTCTTCTTCCCAGGCTGCCATGGCGGCCTGCTTGATTTCGCGGTCCGGCAGATTCCAAGCCTTCAATTCTTCAATGAGGCGCTTAGCAATCCGCTTCTTGTCGTGGAGGGGCAGGAAGGGGCAGAGATAGGGCGTATTGGTTTCAGCCAGTCGTTCACCCATATTGTTGCGGATGACTTCCGGATAGCTCATGACCATGGGGCAGTTGAAGGTATTGTCCTTGCTGCCTTCTTGCGGGCCGTTTTGGATGCACGGATAGAAGATGCGGTCGACCCCTTTTTGAAGGAGGTTTTCGATATGGCCGTGGACGAGTTTGGCCGGATAGCAGGCCGAATCGGACGGAATCGTATCCATGGCTTTTTCAAAGAGCCCTTTCGAAGAAGGATCGGACAGGACAACGGAATAACCGAGCTTGGTGAAGAAGGTAAACCAGAAAGGATAGTCTTCATACATATTGAGGACCCGCGGGATGCCAATCGTGCCGCGCGGCGCGTCGACAAGGGGTTTATAGCCGAAAAGAAGATTGTATTTTATCTTATACATATTCGGCAAAGGTTTCTTGCGGGCCGTCGTCGAGCCGGCAGCTCCGCGTTCGCAGCGGTTGCCCGTAATGAAGGACCGGCCGTCGTTAAAGGTGTTGACCGTCAGCAAGCAGTTGTTGGTGCAGAGGCCGCAGTGACGGATCGACGTGGTGATGCTCAGGTCCTGCAAGGACTTTTCGTCGACGATGGTCGATACGGCGTGGTCCTGATGATAGGCTGTACGGCAGATGATGCCCATGCCGAAGGCACCCATGAGGCCTGAAATCGAAGGGCGGATGACCTGCCGGCCCAAGAGCTTTTCAAAAGCCCGGAGGACGGCGTCGTTGTAAAATGTACCGCCTTGGACGACGATGTGCTGGCCAAGTTTTGCAGGGTCTTTGACTTTGATAACTTTATAAAGGGCATTTTTAATGACCGAGTAAGACAGGCCGGCAGAGATATCGGCTAAGGTAGCACCTTCTTTCTGCGCCTGTTTGACTTTGGAATTCATGAATACTGTGCAGCGGGAACCGAGGTCGATGGGACTCTTGGCCAGGAGTGCTGCCTTAGAAAATTCCTGAATGGACATTTTCAACGATTTGGCAAAGGTATCGAGGAAGGAGCCGCAGCCCGACGAGCAGGCTTCGTTGAGCAGGATGTCCTCGATGTGGCCGTCTTTGATGCGGCTGCACTTCATGTCCTGACCGCCGATGTCGAGGAGAAAGTCGACATCCGGGCAAAAATGCGAGGCTGCCTGATAGTGGGCAATCGTTTCGACTTCGCCAAGATCCAGGTGCAGGGCTTCTTTGAGGAGGGCTTCGCCGTAGCCGGTGATGCCCGATTTGGCAATGAAGGCACCCTTGGGCAGGCGGGAATAGACGGCGGCTACGATTTTCTTAGCGGCTGTCAGGGGACTTCCTTCATTATTCTGATAGTGAGAATAGAGAATCTTCATGTCTTCGCTCAAGACGACGGCTTTAATGGTCGTCGAGCCGGCATCAATGCCGAGATAGCAGGGACCGCTGTAGCTTTCGAGATCTCCGTGCGGCACGGTATGTCGGCTGTGGCGTTCTTGGAATTCGTCAAGTTCGGCCTGGCTGTTAAAGAGGGGGGCTACCCGGTCTGATTTAGCCAGCGTCGATTCGTCGACGTTCTTAAGCTGTCCCATGAGATTCATGAAGGACACGGGCTTGGTGTTCATGCTGCCAAGGGCAGCGCCGATAGCGACATATACTTGAGCGTTTTCCGGGGCAATGACCTTGTCCGGCGTCAAGTGAAGGGTCTTGGCGAATTGTTCGCGCAGCTGCGATAAATACGTCAGCGGGCCACCGAGGAAGCAGACCGTGCCCTTGATAGGACGGCCGCAGGCAAGTCCCGTTATAGTCTGGAATACGATGGACTGAAAGACCGAGGCAGCGACGTTTTCCTTGCTGGCCCCTTCGTTTAAGAGTGCTTGGATATCGGTCTTGGCAAAGACGCCGCAGCGGGCGGCAATGGGGTAGATCGTATCTGACTTTTTAGCCAGTTCATTCAGGCCGCTGGCTTCCGTGTCGAGGAGGGTTGCCATCTGATCGATGAAAGCACCCGTTCCGCCGGCGCAGTTGCCGTTCATGCGGTGTTCATTGCCGCCGGTGAGGTAGGTGATCTTTGCATCTTCACCGCCCAGCTCGATGATGACATCGGACTGCGGGTAGTACGTCCGGACGGCTTTCGTGCCGGCAATGACTTCCTGCAGGAAGGGGATGTGCAAATAGTCGGCCAGGGCAATACCGCCGGAACCGGTGATGGCCATGGTGATCTCACGGTCGCCAAAGATTTCATAGGCGTTTTGGAGTAAATCCCAAACTTTCTGGCGTATATCCGTATAGTGGCGGACATAGCATGCGTGCAGGCATTGTTTGGCATGGTTGAGAACAGCGATTTTTACTGTCGTCGAACCGATGTCAATGCCGATGTGTAAGAGATTCTTCATGTTTTGTCACCCTATCGGTTTATAAACCGACTCTTTCTTTAAAAAATTTTATTTATAATAAAGACTATATGTAAAAAGTCTACTTTATATTGTACCATAATCCCTTTATTCTGTAAGGGGGTGACACAAAGGATTTTTCTTATTAAGAAGAAATCGATATCATTTTAGAAATCATGAAATGCGCTGCGACAAACGATGCTAAATATGCTAAAATGAAGTCACTATCGGAATATGATAAAAACAGGCTATTACTAAGGAGTATACTATGAAAAAATTTATAACGGAACATCAGTCCCCTTACTTAGACCTGACGACGGAAGCCTCGGATATTCTCTATCGCGGCCATTCTGATTTTCAGGATATCATCGTTGCCGATTCGAAAGAATTCGGCCGCATGCTGGTATTAGACGGTGTATTTCAAACGTCGATCAAGGATGAATTCATGTACCATGAAAGCATCGTCCATATCCCCCTGTTCCTGCATCCTGATCCCAAACGGGTTCTCATCATCGGTGGCGGTGACGGCGGCTCGGCGCGGGAAGCCGTTCGTCATCCTGAAGTCGAATCGGTGGACATGGTTGATATCGACGGCAAGGTCATCGAACTGTCTAAAAAATATTTTCCGGAGATTTCAAAGGCTATGTTGGAAGAAAATCCCAAACTGACCGTAACGGTTGGCGACGGCATCGCCTTTATGCGCCAGGCTGAAAACTATTACGACGTCATCATCGTCGACTGCTCCGATCCGGTCGGACCCGGGGAAGGCCTTTTCACCTATGATTTTTACAAGGATACCTTTAAGGCACTGAAAGATGACGGCATTTTTGTCCAGCAGACGGAATCGCCCTTCATGCACGGAAAGCTGGTGAAAGACGTGTTTGACTGCGTTTCGGATATCTTCCCCATCGCCCGGTTGTACACAGCTTTCATCCCGCTCTATCCGTCGGGGATGCACTGCTTTACGATGGGATCGAAAAAATACGATCCCCTGCAGTGGACGCCCAATCGCAAGCGGACCTTCCCGACGCGCTACTATAATGAAGGAATTCAGCAGAGCGCCTTCGTCCTGCCGAACTTCGTAAAGGATCTGCTGTACGGAAAAGCTGACCGCTGATTACGCGTATTTTGCAGCTATGCTTTTTAGGTCGCGATTCTTTTGTGATTAAATGTAAAAAATACTTGACTTTGTAATTGAGTCATGGTAAGATTATCTACGTTGACGACGCTGATTCGGCGTCGTTACGGCAGATAATCTTATATGGCGGGTATGGTGAAGTGGTTAACACGGCGGATTGTGGCTCCGTTATGCTAGGGTTCGAATCCCTATACTCGCCCCATAGGGGTATAGCCAAGTGGTAAGGCACCGGACTTTGACTCCGCTATGCGCTGGTTCGAATCCAGCTACCCCTGCCAGCCATGATTCATTAGCTCAGCTGGTAGAGCACCTGACTTTTAATCAGGGTGTCCCGAGTTCGAATCTCGGATGGATCACCAAAGAAGGCGTCGCACATCGTGCGGCGCCTTTTGTTTTACCCTTATGCTTTATGGATGAGAAATTTTTTTGGTCAGACGTAAAAAAGCAGGACTGCGAACAGTCCTGCTTTTTTATAACCTTTTTTCTTATAAGAAGAAAACGAAGGTATTGATGATGAATACCGGGATGAGGATGGCGATAGACCAGCCCATGTATCCGAAGAAGCTCGGCATTTTGATCTTATTTTCTTCAGCAATGGACTTAACCATGAAGTTCGGGGCATTGCCGATGTAGGTGTTGGCGCCCATGAAGACGGCACCGGCCGAGATAGCTTCCAACATGATTTGAGAGACTGTACCGACGGAAGTCGTAATGCCTTCCGTTGCGCCAAGCGCTCCGGCTGTCTGCAGGAATACCAAGTAGGTCGGCGTGTTGTCGAGGAAGGACGACAGGGCGCCGGTAGCCCAGAACATCTGCCAGGGATTGTTCATGCCCAATTCAGCCCCGTGGGCTTTAAGCAGAATCAGGGCAGGGATCATGGTGACGAAGATGCCGATAAAGAGTTTGGCAACTTCGATAATGGGAGCATACGTAAATTCGTTGAGGTCTCGCGTCGATTTTTTCGTCGTTTTGATCGAAAGGAAGGCTGCCGCTAAGATGATGATGATTTCAGCCAGGGTTGCATAGGGGAAGACGATTTCATCGTAAATGTGGATGCCGGCACCGTTGGCAAAGAAGGGGTGCATTTCCGGCAGGAGACCGTTGGCCAAAACACCGATGATGATCATGGCGATGAAAATCAGGTTATGAGCTCCTTCGAGGCTGATCGGCTCTTTGCTGCCGGCGGCCAAAGCGTCATGAGGAGAGCGGCCTTCTTTTATTTCTTTATTATAAAAATGTTTGTCCATTAAGGCGAAGATGGCGAACATGATGACCAAGTTCAAGAGCAGAATTGGCAGGAGGTGGAAGGTCCAGGTGAAGGGAACACCGCGCTGGAAGCCCATGAACAGGGGTGGATCGCCAAGCGGCGTCAGGCAGCCGCCCATGTTGGCAACGAGGAAGATAAAGAAGACCATGAGGTGTACTTTATTCTTACGCCAGGCGTTGGCTCGGATCATCGGCCGGATGAGCAGCATGGCGGCACCGGTCGTGCCGATCCAGCTGGCGAGTGCCGTACCGATGAACAAGAGGAGACAGTTGACCTTCGTCGTTCCGGCCAGGGTGCCCCGGACGGCGATGCCGCCGGCTACGACAAATAGCCCCAGGAGAAGCACGATAAAGGGAATGTAGTCGAGGAGTACCGATTCCAAAAGGCGGAACCATGACTCACCGATGCCATAAGCAACTGCAAAGGGAATAAGGAATAATAAAGACCAGGCAAAAGCCACGCCGAGCATGTGTTTTTCCCACCACTCCGGTCGGACGAGGGGGACGATGGCGATGGATAGGAGCATCCCGGCAAAGGGAATAATGCTCCATACGGGTAAGGTCGCACTTACGAGTTCGTGTGTCATAAAAACCACCTTTCTTAATCATTACAAAAAAGTAAATTTAAGTATGCTATAATTAACATTATATCATAAGAAAATGAAAGTTTATACTCTATTTTTACATTTTTTAATGTCATTTAGGCTGAGATCAATTTGTGCTTTTAAAAATAAGGCTCTTTTTTTCTAAATAATTTTTTTGCCAGGCAGGAATCTGCTAAGGGGGTGACGAATATATACTTAACGACAAGGCATTATAAGGAGGGATTCATATGAAGCAATATAATAACATCATCGTTCCGACCGACGGTTCGGTCAATTCGAAACGGGCTTTGGAACATGCCGTCGTCATTGCATCATCCTTGGGCGCTATGATTACGCTGGTCTATGTTGCCAACATTGTATCGGTTATTTCTAATTTCGATCAGATTCCCAACGCCAGCGGCTATGTAACCGAACAGGTTGCACTCGATATGGAAGAAGAAGGTAAAGGCATTCTCGATGAGTTTGCCAAGGCCATTCCTCAGAACATCGAAGTCAAGAGCGTCTTTGAAGTCGGCTCGCCAGGTCCTGCCGTCCTGTCGGTAGCCAAAAAATTTAATGCCGACCTGATCGTCATGGGCAGCCGCGGCCTCGGACCGCTGAAAGGCTTGTTCATGGGTTCTGTCAGCAGTTATGTCGTCACTCATTCGGTCTGCCCCGTATTAATCGTAAAATAAACGGTGACGCAATGCCTTAATGGCCTTGTCCTGCCGCAGGCTGGCTAAAGGGTCTTCTTGGGATTTTCCCGGAGGCCCTTTTTTCGTGCCCTACGTGAAAGGGGTCAATCGTTTCACTCGTGACGGTTACGGGCAATTTATTCTTTTGGGAATATGTAAAAATTTGGCGGATGCCATAGGGAAAAGAGTCATTTTGTGATATACTGAATAGACAGGTGTGCTTTTTTAGGACTGCCTGAAATATCACATTACGAAGGGTCCCGGAGTGCCTCGTTCCGGGATGGCGCCTGGGAGGCAAGTATGAGACGGAATACCAATGAATGGTTGGACCACAAGGTCACTGACTGGGTTTCTAAAGGCTGGATTACGGAAGAAGCCCGTGAAAAAATACGAAAATCTTACGGCAGGGATGAACAAAGGACTTCTCTTTTGGCGCCCCTGCCTTTATATGCGTTTTTATCGGCCCTGGGCTTTGCAGCCGTTGTTATGGCCGTCATCTGGGGCCTTTCCCAATTATGGTACTATGTATCGGTTCCGGCCCGCATGGCCTTGGCCAGCGTGCTGTTGCTGGTGACTCAGGCCGGCGTAGGACTGGCCATGTTTCAGAAGCGCCAGGGGTCAGTGGCTGCTGACGGCATTGCCCTCATCCATTGTCTGGGTGTGTTTGTCGTCATGGCCATGGCTGAACAGACCTTTTATATCGGCTGGGATGTGCCGGCTTATGTCGTAGCTTGTGCCATCTTGTGCCTGCCTGTCGTCTACCTTTTGTGCTCCGTTGCGGCCCTTATCGTCTACGACGTGTCGATCCTCTATTGGACGGCTGCCGGCGGTCCTATCAACACCTTTGGCGGGACTGCCCTGCTGTGGCTGCTCCTGCTGTTGGCCGTGCCTTTCTATAATACCTTAATTAATCTTCGCGATGAACGGCGTCTGTCTGTCTTTTCGTGGGTCATGACGATTACCGTCTTCATTGCCTTTGGCCTGGCAGCCAGGACGACGGAATACATTTCCTTCCTGCTCTCCGGCAGTTTGGCTGTTACCATTATGCTGGTCGGCTACTCCATCGATATTCACCAGTCGTGGGGCGTGCCTTTCCGCTGGTTTGGCCGTTTTGCAGCCGTCGGTTCGCTCCTCGTTTCCTGCTTGCCTTTTTCCTGGGATGGTGTGGCTCAGGTTCAGGATTTCCATTGGACGACCGATTTGGTAACGGTCCTGCTCTTCGTCATCATGGCAGGACTTATGGCTAAAACCGTGAAAAAACGGCTGTGGGGACCGGTGCTGTACCTGGCAATTCCGGTTATCCTGGCCTTTGAAACGCTCCTCGTCCGGTCGGCCCTTTATTCGTCCATTCCTTTGATCCTTTCATCGCTGTACATCGTCGTCATCGCTGTCTATGAAACGGCTCAGGGCTTTAAGCCGGACCACAAGGCGCACATGCAGTTTGGTGTCGTCACCTTTATCAGCTTAGTCCTGTCCTTCGTCTTTGGCACGCATTTTTCACCGTTGGCGCCGATTCTGGCCATCATCATTTTGGCCTTGATTATCTTCCAATTCAAACGGACTCAGAAAGATAAAACCTCGGCGGCTCAGCGGGCTTCGCGTCGGGCACGACTTCGCCATTCGGCGGCTCGTATCCGCAATGATGAAGCCGTTCTTGAGGAGGAACCGGCCCCAGAAGAAGAGCTCCCCGTGTGGTATGCTCCCGACGAACCGGAACGGGATGAAACGGTGGAAGAATGGATGAAGGATATCCGCATCCCGTCGCCTTCCGAGTTGGGTCTTGGCGGGGACACGGATACGGCCGAAACGATGCCGGCGGCGACCGAAAATAAGACGGCGCCCCCGTTGGTATTTAACTTGTCGGTCCCGACTGAAAGTACGGATCGAGACGATCTGCCTCCGCGCCAAGTCGTTCGTGAAAGAACAGAAGCCGTACCGCAGCAGATGGCCGTTCCTCAGGAAAAGACGAAAGAAAAGTCTCCGGCCGTCACTGAATCGCCGTGGAGTCATATGAAACCGGAACCGAAACGCAAAAAACACTTTACCCAGTCGCCGTGGTCCCATCAAGGAGGCAAGTCGGAATGAAATTTTCACCACCTTTGCAGGGCATACATCTTTCTTTTTCACCGGAAGGCCGTTATCGCTGGCTGGCCTTCGGTTTAGTCGTCTTTATCCAGTTTGCCGCCCTGGCCTATATCGGCTGGCGCTGGCATAATATTTCTGTCGACGGGATTCCCTATCAGTGGCGCGCTGTGCCGCGGTTAGAAATCTCTACCTTCGGGACCGACTATGTCCGCGTCGTATTCCCGGAAGATACGACGACTTGGCGTGACGAAACGCCGCCTGAAAAGGGGCAGCAGATTTATGTGGCTATCTCACGCGACGCGTCAGGTATTATGAAAGTCGAAGGAGCGTCGGCGTCAAAGCCCGACTCCGGCACGGATTATATGCGGGCGACGGCTGTTTCCTATAAAGACGGCAGCGTCCAGTTTCAGGTAGGCTTTGACCGCTATCGCCTGTCTCCGGAACTGGCTGACGGTATTTATAGTCTTCGCACCGATGACAGTATCATCGCCAGCATCCGTATCAAGCGGGGCGAAGGTGTGATCGAAGGGATTTTTGTCAATGGCGTTCCCTTAGAAGAGCTCAGTAATGCAGCTGCCATGGATAAGGCCCGCGCCGATAAGGCCGGCCAATCCCTGTTTGATAAGCCCCATCTTGTCGATTCCGGGATGGTGCCGCCAAAAGAAGAATGACAGAAAGGGAGGAATTTATGAAAGGGTATTCGAAATTTGCCAAACTTGCTATGACCGTCATGTTATTGGCTGCGTTCTTCCTCTTATCGGGGTTTCGGGCGCAGACGATTATTCATGACGATGGCAGTGAAACGCAGGACGTTTTGAAAGTGTCGGATACTGCAGAAGGACAGCAAAGCCTGAAAGCCGATGCCGATGAGTTCCAAAAACGCAGTTATACCATTATGGATTATAGTAATGACAACGGCGAAGGTTTTCGGGCTATGAAGACCATTACCAATGACGGAGCTAGCCGAAGCTCTGTCGACCACATCGTCCATAAGACCCATGACGGTCTGTTTGCCTCGACGTATTATATCAATTATAATTTCGATGCCAACAGTATTCAGAATCTTCGTTTGGGTGCGCCTATGCCGGAAAACGGCGTCGATTTGGAATACATGGTATCCTTCCCGTCCGGTACGCAGGTCGAAAGCAACAGCAATAAGGCCGATGATCAGGCCAGCACCTACCTGTGGCAGCTATCTGATTCGCAGCCGACGACCATAAGTCTGCAGGCCACGGTTTGGCATAAACTCTTCATCTATATGGCCTTGTTCTTAATCGGACTGATCTTACTCGTCGTCCTCATTATGGAACATCGCCGCAAAAGCGTCATCAGTTGGAAGCGGGCAGCTCAGATGCGCCGGTTGGAAATGATGCTGCTCTGTATTCCTATCGTCATCTTAGGGTATATGGGCTATGAATACTATGTCGGCACCCACGTCACGACGGCCTCCCTTGATAAAGTCGCTGAGCAGCAGCAGGAAGAACTCCTGGAAAATCGTGAAGAAGATCGGAAAATGCAGGAAGCAGATGCCAGGAAACAGCGCAGCGGGGAATTGGCAGCGGCTCGTATTCGCAGTAAAGCCAGTGAGATTTCAAACGAACTGCGCAGCTTGAAGCGGCAGTACCGCGACGGAGCTGTCAGCGGCAGTTCGGCCCGTTCACAGGCTCAGAGCCTGGCCCAGCAGGCCCGGGATATGATCAGCGGCAATGCCGATCTGTCTCAGGCTGACCGCGAAGTCTTGGAACAGCTCATCAACAGCGTCGTATCGGAAGCCGAGTCGATCAGCGATTCCGTGCCGGCAGTGACTCGGAATGCAGCGCCGGAACGGCAGCGCAGCGATGCATCTGAATCAGAAAGAAAGAGCCGTGCCTCAGCGGATAGTGATGAAAAAGAATCGGACGGTGAATCTCGTTCTAATGCTTCAAAGAGCCGTCAGTCCGGAGATCGCGAAACGTCTTCTGACAGCGGGGACAGCCAGGAAACAGATAAAAATAATAAATAATAGATATCTTTTGGTAGGTTTTTTCATTTATACTATTTCCTATTTATCTAAAAGATGTTATGATAGAAACGTGATAATTGACATTACAGCATAACTGTGCTGGTACTATTTAAGGAGGTTATACATATATGCATTGTGTAGAAGAAATTAAAAACGGTATCTATTGGATGGGATGCAACGACTTCCGGACGGAATTATTTGAACGGATCTTCCCCCTCCCGGAAGGGATTTCGTACAACACCTATTTCATCGATGATGAAAAGACGTGCCTCATCGATGCCATGGATAAGTCTTGCCGTGACGAATTTCTTGAAGATGTAGAATACTTGCTCAAAGGCCGTAAACTGGACTACTTCGTCCTTCAGCATATGGAACCGGATCACGCAAGTTCGGCCCTGGCCCTTCTGGAAAAATATCCGGAAGCCAAAATCATCGGCCAGCCGTCGACCTTTAAGCTCTTTGAACAGTTTTTCCGCCATCCCATGCCGGAACGCTACATGGTCGTCAACGAAGGGGATAAGCTGGAATTGGGGAAACACACTCTGCAGTTTATCAAAGCCCCGATGGTTCACTGGCCGGAAGTCATCATGACTTATGAAGTAACGGATCATGTCCTGTTCAGTGCCGATGCCTTTGGTCACTTCGGTACCGTCGGCAACGTCTTCGCCGACCAGGCTGATTTTGAAGAAAACTACCTCGATGAAGCTCGTCGCTACTATGTCAATATCGTCGGAAAATATGGCCCTCAGGTCATGAACGTCCTTAAAAAAGCATCCAAGCTGCCTATCGATGTTATTTGCCCCCTCCACGGTTTCGTCTTCCGTACGCCGGAAACGATTAAGTACATCGTGGACAAACACCTGCACTGGGCACAGCACGTACCGGAAAAGAAGGGCGTCGTCATCGCTTTCTCTTCCATTTACGGCAATACGGAACGGGCTGCCTGCGTCTTGGCCAATAAATTGAGCCGCCGCGGCGTTCGCGATATCCGCATGTACGACGTTGCCAAAGTCCACGCTTCTTTCGTAACGGCGAAGGCTTGGGAATACAGCCACCTTCTCCTGGCTGCACCGACGTACAATTTAAATCTCTTCCTGCCCATGGAAAGCTTCCTCCACGACTTGAAGACCCTCATGTTCCAGAAGCGCACCATCGGAATCGTCGCCTGCCACAGCTGGGCTTCGGCTGCGTATAAGACTATGGCAGATTACGTTGAAAACGAATTTAAATGCTGCGAACTCCTTGAACCGACGATGGATTTGAAATCGTCTCTTCATGACGATCAGGAATGCCTGATGGATGAATTAGCCGATAAAATGGCAGAAAGCATTGAACAGTATCCCGATCCCAAGACTTTGCTCTAAGGGCCGAGAGGACTGAAAACCTGGCTGCTGCACTATGGAAGGGCGATTCTTGAGTTGATTCTGACTCAAGAGTCTGCCTTTCTGTGGCAGTAGTTTTTTTTCTTCATATAGGCGAACATTTTTTCGAAAATGGGAGCATTTTCCTTTTAGGACGCCCCTTCGATGTGGTATAATAAAGAAAATATGATAGGAGGTGGTACGATGATCATTCGTGACGACAGTGCCAAAAGCGGCGACAAGCACGAACAGGACAAGGCCCGCAGCAACGGCGAAGAACTGCACATCGACTTGGGCCGTGATTTGACGGAAGACGAACAGAAGATATTTGAAAAACTGCGTGAAGGTTTGAATTTATAATGGACAGGGACTGCCTGAGGAAGCCATGCTTTCATCGGGCAGTTTCTTTTAAAAATATAAAGGATGAGTCCCTGACGGGGGAGGTGTAACGGTGGATTGGGATCGGATTGAAGCGAAACTGCATATTTTGAGTGATGCGGCTAAGTATGATGTATCCTGCTCATCGAGCGGCAGCCATCGGGCCAATAAAGCCGGCGGTATCGGGAATGCAGCGGCATGCGGCATTTGCCATACCTGGTCTGCCGACGGGCGGTGTGTATCCCTCTTGAAGATACTCATGACCAACTACTGCATCTACGACTGTGCCTACTGTGTCAATGGGACGAGCCGTGAAGCCAAAAGGGCTATCTTGACGCCGGAGGAAATCGCCGATGTGACCCTTGCCTTTTACCGGCGCAACTATATCGAAGGACTCTTCCTCAGTTCCGGTGTCTATCGCTCACCGGACTATACGACGGAGCTCTTGATACGAACGGCCCGGATCTTGAGGGACGATAAGAAGTTTAACGGCTACATCCATATGAAAGGCATTCCCGGAACGAGTGCGGCCCTCATTCGTGAGCTCGGCCGCTACGTCGACCGCCTGAGCGTCAACATCGAACTGCCGTCGTCATCGAGCCTGAAGCTCTTGGCTCCGCAGAAGACCAAAGAGAACATCCTCGTTCCCATGGGGCATATCCGGGAAGGCATCGACCAGTGGCGCGATGAAAAGAAACGGTACAAGAAGGTGCCGTCATTTGTTCCGGCCGGACAGACGACGCAGCTCATCGTCGGGGCGACGCCGGACAGCGACCGGACGATCCTGCGTCTCAGCCAGGCCCTGTATGACAAGGTAGAGATGAAGCGCGTCTATTATTCGGCCTATGTGCCGGCCGTTACCGGTTCAAATCTGCCGGCGATTGTAAAACCGCCGCTCCTTCGCGAACATCGCCTGTATCAGGCCGACTGGCTGCTGCGGTTTTACCAGTTTAACGTCGAAGAAATTTTGACCGATGAGGCACCGAACTTCGATTTGGACCTCGATCCGAAAGCCTGCTGGGCCCTGCGCCATCCGGAAGTTTTCCCCCTTGAAGTCAATCGGGCTTCTTACCACGATTTGCTTCGCGTACCCGGTATTGGCGTCACTTCGGCGCGCCGCATCTGCGCTGCCCGCCGCCAGGCCTTCCTGTCGTACGACAGTCTGAAACGCTTAGGCGTCGTGTTAAAACGGGCCCGCTATTTTATTACCTGCAAGGGAAAATATTACGGCCTTTCGACAGATCCGGCCTATGTCCGGCGGATGCTTTTATCAGGACAGACGCAGCCGTCTGCCTATGAGCCCATGAGTTTATTTTAGAGGCACTGCGATGATATATATATACGATGGAAGTTTTTTCGGATACCTGTCGGCTGTCTTTGACGGCTGGCATGACGGCGTGGCGCAGATCGAGGATATCTGTTTGGAAACCGATGAGGCATCGCTTTTTTCTGAGTCACGCTTCGTTCCGACGGACGACGGCAAGGCCCGGCGCATCCTTGACGGCCTTTTGCTGCAATGTGGTCCCAAGGCCTGTCATTATTTCTACTATGCCTTTTTGGCCGAGCAGAAAGATCGGGGCCTTTCGCTGTTGACCTATTTACGGACGGCTTTTCGGTATAAAAAGGATTTTCTCTGCCATCTCGGTGAAGAACCGATTTGGAAGGTTCGTCAATGGGCCCGGAAAACGGGAAACGAACGCCATAAACTCTTGGGGCTGGCCCGCTTTCAAGAACTGTCCGACGGTATGCTCTACTGCCGGCTGAAGCCGACGTGCTGCGTCATACCGGTCATGGCGCCGCACTTTGTCCGCCGTTTTCCCGGTGAGCGCTGGGTTCTCCACGATACGGGCAGAGGTTTTGGCGTTTACTATGATCGAAAGACGCCGGTCATGGTTACCATTCCCGACGTACAGGCGGCTCCGGAATTATCGGCCGATGAATTAGCTGTTGAACGGGTCTGGCAGACCTATTACCGCACGATTGCCATCCCGTCGCGGAAAAATGAGGCCCTTCGCCGCAATTTTATGCCTAAAAAATATTGGCCGACTCTTATTGAAATGAAGTGAAAAAAAGTGTTTCTTTTTCCCGGCACTTGATATATAATAGTAACATTGGATTGGTGATAGGAAAGGTGGAATACATTGAAACCTGTCTTAGTAAGTGTACAGAGTATCCAACGCGACCCGGAAGGGCAAGAGCTGAAAATAGAGCTCGTTTCCGAAGGTAAGTATTATATCAAAGACGATACCCAGTACATCGTCTATGAAGAGAGCGAACTGACGGAAATGAAAGGCGTTACGACGGTCATTAAGGTCTTACCCGGAGGGTCCGTCTTATTGTTGCGTCTGGGGAAACTTCGCCAGCGTCAGGAATTTCATAAGGGGAAAACGACCCATTCCCAGTATGAAACACCGGTTGGTACCTTTGATGTGAAGATGAAAACCTATGAATGCCGTACCGATCTTCAGGACGGTATCGGTACGATTTACCTGGGCTATGACGTCCATATTGAGGATATCAGTTCCATGTATACTCAATTAACCATAACTGTGCAGGAGGATAAAGCGTAATGGAAATGAAGGATTTATTGAAGCAGGGGATTACGGAAGCCTTAAATAAGGCCATTGATGCAGGGACGCTTCCAGCCGGCGACTATCCGAGTGTTGCCTTGGAAGTGCCGCCGCAGAAAGAATTCGGCGACTTTGCCAGCAATATCGCCATGCAGTCGGCCCGCGTCGCCCATAAGGCACCGAAACTCATTGCCCAGGCCATCGTCGATGAAATGGATTATCCCTGGCTCGAACGGGCTGAAATCGCCGGTGCCGGCTTCATAAACTTCTTTTTGAAGAACGACGTCATTTACGATACGCTTAAACAGATCCTGGCCGCCGGCGATGCTTACGGCCATGCTCCTTTGCGTGAGGAGGATTCGGTCCAAGTCGAATATGTCAGTGCCAATCCGACGGGACCGCTTCATGTCGGCCACGGCCGCGGCGCCGCTTACGGCAGCACCTTGGTCAACCTCCTGCGGGCAGCCGGCTATAACGTTCAGGCTGAATACTACATCAATGATGCCGGCAACCAGATGAATAATTTGGCCGCATCGGTCAATGCCCGCTACCTGGAATTATTGGGCCGGCCGTCGGAAATTCCGGAAAACGGCTACCACGGCCACGACATCATCGAAACGGCTCAGGCCATTATCGACCAGGACGGCGATAAATACCTCGACATGCCGGAAGAAGAACGGCTTGACTTGTTTAAAGACCGGGCCTATGTTGAAAAACTGAAGGCTCTGAAACGAGATTTAGCGCATTTTAACGTTTCTTACGATAACTGGTTCAGCGAACGGACTCTTCATCCAGATGCCATTGAGGCTGCTTGTGACGTCCTGAAGGGCCGGGGGAAGATTTATGAAAAAGACGGTGCCCTGTGGCTGAAGTCGACTGATTACGGCGATGACAAGGACCGCGTCGTCATTCGTGACAACGGCGTTCCGACCTATTTAGCTGCCGACATCGCCTATCATAAGAATAAGTATGAACGGGGCTTTAAGACCATGATCAATATTTGGGGCGCCGATCATCATGGCTACGTCGCCCGCGTAAAGGCCGCTATGGCTGCCTTGGGGTTCGACACGGATCAGCTGGAAGTCCTCTTGCTGCAGATGGTCAGCCTCTTCCGGGACGGCAAGCCCGTCAAGATGAGTAAGCGGACCGGTCAGGCCATTACCTTGAATGAACTGATCGAAGAAGTCGGTACCGATGCAGCTCGTTACTTCTTCATCATGCGGTCCCTTGATACGCAGCTCGATTTCGATTTGGATTTGGCCAAATCGCACAGCAATGAAAACCCCGTTTACTATATCCAATACGCTCACGCTCGGATTTACAGCATCTATCGCCAGGCCAAAGAAGCCGGCGTCGAGCTTAACAGCGATTGGTCCGATGTCAAATGGGATACCTTGACCAATGACTATGAATTGGCTTTGATTAAGAAGATGGCTGCATTCCCGGAAGAAATCCAGAATGCGGCTCGTGAACGGGCTCCGCACCGCATCGCTCATTTCGTTCACGAACTGGCCAGCTTGTTCCATGCATTCTATAATCACTGCCGCATCATCCAGGAAGATAAGGATTTGGAAAAAGCGCGGCTGGCCTTGGTTACGGCTGTACGCATTACCATTGCCAACAGCTTGGCTATTTTAGGGGTTTCTGCTCCTGAAAAAATGTAATATAATAAAATGATAAGTTATTGAATTGATTTTGATTCGCAGTGGGCAGAAGCTCGACAGGGAGGAAATATGGCTAAATATATCTTTGTAACAGGCGGCGTCGTTTCTTCGTTAGGGAAAGGCATTACAGCGGCTTCATTGGGCCGTTTGCTGAAGAACCGCGGCTACAAGGTTACGATCCAGAAGTTTGACCCTTATATCAATATTGACCCGGGCACGATGAGCCCTTATCAGCACGGTGAAGTCTTCGTCACTGACGACGGCACGGAAACAGACCTCGACCTCGGCCACTATGAACGCTTCATCGATATCAATCTCGGTAAGAATTCCAATGTCACGACCGGCAAAATCTATTGGTCGGTCCTTCAGAAAGAACGGCGCGGCGATTACTTGGGCCATACGGTACAGGTTATTCCGCACATTACGAATGAAATCAAAAACCGCGTCTATCGCGTCGGTGACGACGACAATGCCGATATCGTCATTACAGAAATCGGCGGTACTGTCGGCGATATTGAAAGCCTGCCTTTCTTGGAAGCCATTCGCCAGATCAAGAAGGAAGTCGGCCGCAACGACGTCTTGTACATCCACGTCACCCTTGTTCCTTATATCGGCGCTGCCGGTGAATTGAAAACCAAGCCGACTCAGCACAGCGTAAAAGAACTGCGCAGCATCGGTATCCAGCCGGATATCATCGTCTGCCGTACAGAACGGGCTTTGTCGGATGAAATGAAAGATAAGCTGGCCCTGTTCTGCGATATCGACAAAGATGCCGTTATCGAAAACAAGACCTTGAACAGCATCTATGAAGTGCCGCTCCTCTTGTCAGAAGAAGGCATGGACCGCATCGTTTTGGAAAAACTCGACCTTCCTAACCGTCCCTGCGACATGGAAGATTGGAAGAAGATGGTCGAATCCATTTACAACACGGAAAAGACCTTGGAAATCGCGTTAGTCGGTAAGTACGTCGCCCTCCACGACGCCTACCTCAGCGTTGCCGAAGCCTTGAATCATGCCGGTATCGCCAATAAAGCCAAAGTCAATATCCACTGGATCGATTCGGAAACTTTGGAAGATCCCAAGCTGACGATGGAAGACGTATTCAAGGGCATTGACGGCATCGTCGTTCCCGGCGGCTTCGGCAACCGCGGCATCGAAGGCAAAATCCGCGCTGTCCAGTACGCCCGTGAGAACAAGGTTCCGTACCTCGGCCTCTGCTTGGGAATGCAGTGTGCCGTCATGGAATTTGCCCGCCACGTCGTCGGCCTTGAAGGTGCTACGTCATCGGAATTCTGTGAAGACGCTGAATTCCCGGTCATCGACCTCATGCCGGACCAAGTCGATATCTCGGAAAAAGGCGGAACCATGCGTCTCGGCCTCTATCCCTGCAAATTGGTAGACGGCACGAAAGCCCAGGCTGTATACGATGCCAACCTCATTTATGAACGCCATCGCCATCGCTGGGAATTCAATAACAAGTACCGTACGGAAATGGTCAATGCCGGCCTGATCTTGTCCGGTACGTCACCGGACGACCGCTTGGTAGAAATCGTCGAAATCAAGGATCATCCCTGGTTCGTCGGCTGCCAGTTCCATCCGGAATTCAAATCTCGCCCGACCAAGGCTCACCCCTTGTTCAACGGCCTTATCAAAGCCGCTCTGGATCTGAAAAAATAATAGAAGTAAATCGAAGCTATAAAAGGACGCTCTCTTGGAGGGCGTCTTTTTTTACATTTCGTGCATTTTCATGAATCTTGCAAATATCGTATAAATTCTTCGCGGTCATTCTAATTTCGGGATGCAAGGTATAAAGATACAGTGAATGCGAGGTATCATGTTGTTTATGAATATAATATACACGCCATATGTGCCTGGTGTAACATATGGCGAAATGTTATATGCCTTTAAAATATGATAAAATCAGAGGTCTTGAAAAGGGTTTGTAAACTATTTATTTGTTATTCCGCTTCCTTGAAAATCCCGTAAAATGGCCGTTTATACTATACAAAATAGGTGTCGTATGAAGAAATGTAAACCAAAATATCTTTTTAAATTTGGACGGCTTTTGACTTCTTTTTCCTTCGCATTGCATATTATAAAAATAAGTTAAATGTGAAACTTTGCTCCGATTTTCACATTGAATAATACGCTACATAATGATATAATGTAAGCGATTGGAAGCATGATTCATGTTTTTATTATTTTTCATTATATAATAATGAGGTGATTTTTGATGTTGAATACCTTTAAACGAGGTGGGGTCCATCCTGATGATGGCAAGATCTATGCAAAAGATAAAGCCATAGAAACCCCGGCAGTACCGGCTCAAGTCGTCATTCCCATGAGCCAGCACTTTGGTGCCCCTTGTACACCGACCGTCAAAGTTGGCGATATGGTCAAAAAGGGACAGCTTATCGGGACCAGTGACGCATTCTTGCATGCCGACATTCATGCATCTACGTCCGGCAAAGTCATCAAAGTTGCGCCGATGCCGCACAACATGATGGTTCAGTGCATGGCTGTCGTCATCGAAGCAGATGGTAAGGATGAATGGGTAGAAGGACTTCCCGAAGAGCACGACTGGAAACAGCTCGACAGCAAGGAAATCCTGGAACTCATCAAAAAAGCTGGCGTCGTCGGCTGCGGCGGTGCTACTTTCCCGGCTCATGTCAAACTGGCTCCGAACAAACCGGTTGACACCTTCATCGTCAATGGTGCCGAATGCGAACCGTATCTGACCTGTGACTACCGTGCGATGGTAGAAAAGGAAACGACGGATAAACTCGTAACGGGCGTCCAGATCTGCATGAAAGTGCTCGGAATTAAAACTGCTTTCATCGGGATCGAAGACAACAAACCGGAAGCCATCCAGAACCTGACCGAAGCTTTCAAAGATATTCCCGAAGTTACGGTTGTCACCTGCAAGACCAAGTATCCTCAGGGTGCTGAAAAAATGATGATCGAAGCCTGCACGGGCCGTCAGGTAGAACCGGGCGGACTCCCGATGAACGTTGGCTGTGTCGTCAGTAACGTCGGTACGGTTATCGCCATTACCGATGCTGTTTGTCAGGGTATTCCCTTCATCGAACGTCTCACGACCGTTACCGGTGACTGCATCAAAGAACCGAAAAACCTCCGTCTTCGTATTGGCACGACCTTCCAGGAAGTTATCGACTACTGTGGCGGCTTTACGGAAAAACCGGATCGCCTGATTGCCGGTGGCCCGATGATGGGTCTTGCCCAGTATCAGCTCGACGTACCTGTAACTAAAGGTGCTTCCGGTATCCTGGCCCTGTCTCCGGAAAAATGCCAGGCCGGTGAAGAATCTCCCTGTATCCGCTGCGGCCGCTGCGTAGAAGCATGTCCCATGGGGCTCGTTCCGAGTCAGCTCAGCATCTTCTCGTCCTGCCAGGCTTGGGATAAATGCATGGAATACGGTGTCATGAACTGTGTCGAATGCGGCAGCTGTGTTTATACTTGCCCGGCTAAACGCAATATTGTCCAGTATATCCGCAACGCAAAAGGTCAGTGCAAAGCTATCCAGCGCGAAGCGCAGGCGAAAGCAGAAGCACAGAAAGCCAATAACTAATTGGAAGAAGGGATATCATGAGTCCAGAAGCTAAAGGACAAACAAATGGAAAGGATGCTAAAGACATGCAGGAAATTAAACTTACCGTAGCATCTTCACCGCATGTTCGCTGTAACGAAACCATTCCTAAGATCATGTGGAATGTAGTTGCCGCTCTCGTACCGGCTGCTGCGTTCGGCGTTTACTATTTCGGTGTCAATGCTCTCGTCAATATCATCGTCGCAATTGTCTCGGCTGTTATCTTTGAATTCTTATGGGAAAAAGCGATGCACAAACGCATCACCATTACCGACGGCTCTGCTGTCATCACAGGCCTTCTGTTGGCTATGACCTGTCCTCCGAGCCTTCCTTGGTGGATGAGCATCGTCGGTTCTTTCCTGGCTATCGTCGTCTGTAAACAAGCTATGGGCGGCCTCGGCTACAACATCTTCAACCCGGCTCACGTCGGTCGTGCAGGCTTGATGGTTTCCTGGCCGGTCGCTATGACCACCTGGACCCAGCTCAACGGTACGGTCATCGACGGCGTTGCAGGCGCTACTCCTTTGAACATCTTCAAACATGGCGGTTCCGATGCCCTGTTCCAGCTCTTCGGCACGAATGACTGGGGCAGCATCTACCAGAGCATGTTCTTCGGATTCCGTAATGGTTCCCTCGGCGAAACATCTACGGTTCTCCTCATCCTCGGCGGCTTATGGCTGATTTACAAAGGCTATGTTAACTGGCAGGTTCCGGTCGTCATGATCGCAACGGTCGGTATTCTCACCGGCGCTGTATACGGCAGTGCAAACGTTGCGCTTTTCCAAATGATGGCAGGCGGTCTTATCATTGGCGCTTTCTTCATGGCAACGGATATGGTAACGGCTCCGATTACCGTTAAAGGCCAGGTCATCTTCGCATTAGGCTGCGGCCTGATTACGGTTTTGATCCGTGTACTCGGCGGTTATCCTGAAGGGGTTTGCTACTCCATCTTGCTCATGAATACCTTGACTCCGCTCATCGACCGTTTGGTTAAACCGACTGTCTTTGGTGCGGTAAAGACAAAGGGGGCTAAATAAAATGGCAGACAAAAACGAAAGCGGGATCTTTAAGGTCGCAATGAACCTTATCCTCACCTGCCTTGTTTCCGGTTGCATTATCGGTGTCGTTTTCTTCATCACCGGCCCGATTGCTACGGCAAAAGCAGAACAGATGAAACAGGAATCCATGAAGACCCTCGTTCCCGATGCTGACAAATTCGTCCCTGTACAGGGCGAAGAAGATACGTTTATTGCTGAAAAAGGCGGCCAGAAAGTCGCTTACATCATCCCGACGGCTCCGAAAGGCTACGGCGGCCCGATTAAGCTGCTGACGGCTGTATCCATGGACGGTACGGTTATGGACTACACCGTTCTTGAAGCCAATGAAACGCCGGGCCTTGGCGATAAAGGTGCAAAATCTCCGTTTAAAGACCAGTTTAAAGGTAAGAAAATCGCCGGTCTTGAAGTCACAAAGGACAGAAGCGCAAAAGATAAGATCCAGGCACTGACTGGTGCAACGATTTCTTCCCGTGCCTTCACCTTGGGCGTTAAAGAGGCTGTTGAAAAAGCAGCACAGATGGGGGGTAAATAATAATGAATCTTTGGAAAATCTTTACTAGAGGCATTATTGAAGAAAACCCGTACTTCGTCTTGGCCTTGAGCCTGTGCCCCGGTCTTGCCGTAACGACGAGCATCGTCAACGGTTTGACAATGGGCTTTACGGTATGGTTCGTTATCACCGCCAACAACGTCGTCGTTTCGATCATCCACAAATTGATCAACAAAAAAGTACGTATTCCGGTTTACATTACGTGTATCGCTACGATTGTAACTTGTGTTCAGTTGTTCTTACAGGCTTATGCTCCTGATCTGTACAAAGCCCTCGGCGTATACCTCGACTTGGTCGTCGTATTTGCTATCATCCTGGCTCGTGCTGAATCGGTCGCATCGAAAAACGGCGTCGTCGTTTCCTTCCTCGATGGCATGGGCATGGGCATGGGCTTCACCATCGCTATGTTTATCATCTCCTGCATCCGTGAAGTCATCGGCAACGGCACCTTCTTTGGTCTCGAAGTATTCGGTCCGTCTTACCAGCCGGCTCTCATCATGGCACTGCCGCCCGGAGCTTTCATGCTGATCGGTTTCATCATGGCTGGTTTCAAGATTTGGAATGAACGTGTTGAAAGACAGAGACAACTGAAAGGGAGTGAAGGATAATGGAATACTTTACGCTGTTTATCGGGGCTGTCTTGATTAACAACTTCGTATTGACCAAGTTCCTCGGCTTGTGTATCTTCTTCGGCGTTTCAAAAAACCTGAACGCTTCGGTCGGTATGGGTTTCGCTGTTACGGCCGTCATCACCTTGAGTACCATCTTAGCTTGGAGTTTATACAACTGGGTCCTCGTTCCGCTCAACCTGACCTTCTTGCGGACGATTTCCTTCGTTATCTTGATTGCAAGTTTCGTACAGCTCTTGGAAATCATCATCAAGAAACAATCTCCGACACTGTATAACATGTGGGGTATTTACCTCATGCTGATTGCGACGAACTGTATCGTTCTGTCCGTCCCGGTCATCAGTGTTACCAGTGGCTATAATTTCCTCGAAAATATCATCTTCGCTGTCGGTGCCGGCATTGGCTTCGCTATTGCCCTTATCCTGATGGCAAGCTGCCGTGAAAAAATGGATTTTGCCGATATTCCTCATGCTATGAAGGGGACACCAATCGCCTTTGTCCTGGCTGGCATGATGTCCTTGGCTTTCCTTGGCTTCTCCGGCATGATTTAAGGCAAAGGAGTTGAAAACTGATTATGGATTACTCATTTATTGCAATCATGGCCGTCGTCGTCATGGTTTGTATCGGCCTTGTATTCGGCTTTATCCTTGCAAGTGCTGACAAGAAGTTTGCTATGGAAGAAAATCCGCTCATCGGCGAAGTAAAAGAAGCACTGCCTCAGGGCCAGTGCGGTGCCTGCGGTTTCGCCGGCTGTGCAAAATATGCAGAAGCTGTCGTCCTCGACCCCAACGTGGCCCCGAACCTCTGCGTTCCCGGTAAGGCAGAAGTTGCTGAAATCGTCGCTAAATTGACGGGTAAAATTGCGGAAGCTACGGAACCGAAGTTTGCTCATGTCAAATGCCGCGGCGGCAATGGCATTGCTAAACTCGCTTATGAATACCAGGGTGTTCATGACTGTGCGGCTGCTAAGATCGTTCAGCAGGGCCCGAAATTCTGTAAATTCGGCTGTTTAGGCTTCGGTAACTGCACGCGTTCCTGCCCCTTCGGTGCTATGCACATGGGTGAAGACGGATTGCCGGTCATCGACAAACGTCTCTGCACAGGCTGCGGTAAATGTGCTTCTATCTGCCCGAACCACGTCATCGAATTGCTTCCGATCAGTGCCAAAGTTGCCATCAGCTGCAGCTCCAAAGATTTTGGTGCTGCTGCCATGAAGAACTGCAAAGCTATGTGTATCGGCTGCGGTTCCTGCATGCGTAACTGCTCTCATCAGGAAGAAGGCGCCATCAAGATCGTCGACCATCTGGCTGTCGTCAATCAGGCTGTCTGCCACAACTGCGATAACGCTACCTGCATGACCAAGTGTCCGACAGGCGCTATCAACGAAATGATTAAAGGTTCTTTCAAGAAAGAAGAAAAAGTAGGTTAACAGATGGGTAAGAAACGGTATGTATGGGTTCTTCTCACCATGGCGTTCCTCATCGTAATGAGCAGCTCCGGATGCACTCTGCATCCGGAGTCTTCTTTTGATAGGAGCGGCGTCGCCATGGATACATCGGTCTCTCTCCGGGCGACCGGGAAGGAAGCGAAAGAGGCCGTCGACGAAGGCTTTGAACGCTTGGCCGTCTTAGATAAACTGGCCGGTCAAAACGAAGACAGCGACGTCAGCCGCATCAATGCTGCGGCCGGTAAGGACTATGTTCAGGTCGATCCTGCCATTTATGAAATGATTGAATACGCTAAGGACTATTCGGCGAAGAGCCAGGGCGAATGGGATATCACCATTGGTGTCATGACCAACTTATGGCATATCGGCAATGCCGACCAGCATGTGCCGTCGCCGGAAGAAGTTTCCCATGCCTTGATGAAGGTCAATTATAAGGATATCCTCCTGCGGCCGGAAGACCACAGCGTCATGCTGGCAAAACCGGGGATGGCCATCGACCTCGGCGGTGTCGCCAAGGGCTATGCCGTCGATGAAATCCGCAAGATTTATGACAAGCATCACATTGAAAGCGGTCTCATCAACCTCGGTGCCAGTTCGATGTATGCCGTCGGCAAGACGACTAAGGGGAAGCCGTGGAACATCGGCATCAAGCATCCCCGGTCTGATAATAACCAGGACTTTTTGGGTATCGTCGCCATTGAAAACCAAGCCTTGTCCACGTCCGGCGATTATGAACGCTACTTCATCCAAGACGGCGTCCGCTATCATCACATCTTTGATCCCCGTACAGGCTATCCGGCCCGGTCCGGCGTCATGAGCGATTCCATCGTCATCGACGGTTCCGTTCCCCATGCCGGCATGCTCAGCGATATGCTGACGACGATCGTCTTCGTCTTGGGGCCCCAGAAAGGCCTTGACTTGGTCCACAGTATGGAAGGTGTGGACTGTGAAATTACCGGAACGGATAATGCCATTTATATGACACCCGGATTCCGAGACCATTTCTCTGATCTAAATGCTGATTTTCATATTTCAGAATAAAAAGACTTCCATAGAAGTAAAAAGTATAGTGAATAAATAATTAATAACTTTAAGTCTATTTACTTTTTGCGATCTTTGTAAGATAATATAGGTATAATAGATTTTAAAGCTATGGAGGGTAGTATTGGCAGATGGATCATATTGATGACAAGATTTTAATGATTTTGAAACGAAATGGAAAAGCATCGGCAACAGAAATAAGTAAAGTTGTCGGCTTGTCCATTCCCGCCGTTGCCGAACGAATTCGTAAGATGGAACACAACGGCATCATTGAAGGCTACGGTGCGAAGATAAACCGCCGCAAGACGGGATACAACGTGACCGCCTTCATTATGGTCAACCTGGAACGGTCGGGCGATGACGAAGATTTCCGTGCGAAAATCGTTCAGTATTCTGAAGTTTTGGAATGCCATCATGTCGTCGGCGCCTTCGATTACTTATTAAAAGTGCTCGTTAAGACACCGGATGATTTGGAACATTTCCTCATGCAGGTATTGAATGAGATTCCAACGGTTGCTTCCTCGCAGACGTTCATGTGCTTATCAACCTTGAAAGAAGAATGGAACGTTTAAAAAAAAGATGCTGTCGCACTTGCGGCAGCATCTTTTTTTGTTATAGGGGTGCAGGTCAGGCCGTTATTCTTCCGTCGGGACTGATGACTTTGACCTGAAGGTCAAGGGATTTACCGCTCTGATCCAGCGCTTTTTTTACGGCCAATTCCAGGCCTCGGCAGCAGGGGACTTCCATGCGGACGACGGTGACGTCTTGAAGGGTATTCTGACGGATGATTTCCGTCAGTTTTTCGGAATAATCGATGTCATCGAGCTTGGGACAGCCGATGAGGGTGATATGGCCCTTGATGAAATCGTCGTGGAAGCGGGCGTAGGCGTAGGCTGTACAGTCGGCAGCAATCAACAGGCGGGCGCCGTTGAAGTAAGGCGCATGGGGCGGAACGAGTTTGAGCTGGACCGGCCATTGACGGAGCTGAGAACTGCTTCCCTGTACGGCATTCTCCTGGGCTGTCGGTGTTACGACATGAGATTGGCTTCCGGGGCAGCGGCCTTTGTATTCGCGTCCTTGGGCAGCCATGTGTTTTTTGACGGCTTCTTCATCGTAGTCGGCAGCTTCTCGTTCGACGAAGGTAATGGCGCCGGTCGGGCAGTGGGGGAGGCAATCCCCTAATCCGTCACAGTAATCGTCGCGCATGAGTCGAGCTTTGCCGCCTATCATGGCGATGGCTCCTTCATGACAGGCTTCAGCACAGGCACGGCAACCATTGCATTTTTCTTGATCAATTTGTATAATTTTACGTATCATAGTTATTTCCTCCATCGGCAGTTTCGTTGATGATGTTAGTATATCGTAGTTTTACGGATATTGCCGTTGTTTTTCCAACTACATTCAGCAGGAGGTGCTGCTAATGGAACAATATCTTTCCCTTATCGAAAAATCTCCTCTTTTCCGCGGCGTCGCCAAAGGCGATGTCCTGCCGCTCTTGCAGGACTTAAAAGTCCGTCAGAAAAACTATAAAAAAGGAGAATTTCTCTTTTATTCCGGTGATCCGATCGCCTATATCGGCTTGGTCCTCGAAGGCTCGGTCCATATCATCCAAGAAGATTATTGGGGCAACCGGAATATTTTATCACAGATACCGGAAGGCTTTTTTTTCGGAGAAGCCTTTGCCTGTCTTCCGGAAGAACCGGCGACGGTTGACGTCGTGGCTTCTTCCGATGCGGTCATCATTCAAATTTATGTAGCCGGCGTTCTCCACGGAGGCCATATGCTGACGCCGGCGGAGGCTCAGTTTACGGGGAATCTCTTAGGCCTCATGGCCGAGAAGAATCGGCTCCTTACAGAAAAGATGCGCTATTTGACCCAGCGCTCGACGCGGCAGAAAATCATGCTCTACTTGTCGAACTTGGCTCGGGACAGGGGGAATTCGACCTTTGTCCTGCCCTTTAACCGTCAGCAGATGGCAGATTTTCTGTCCGTCGACCGCAGTGCCTTGTCGGCAGAATTGAGCAAGATGAAGAAGGACGGCCTCATCGACTACCATAAGAATCAGTTTTCATTGCTATAAAAAATCCTCCTTCGGGAAACGAGGCGGAATGGAAAAAGGCAGGGATTGCCCGGTATCAGCAATCCCTGCCTTTTTATATCTAAGGATTAGTGGAGATGAGGCAGAATGTGGCCCATCTTATTCTTCTTCGTTTCTAAATAGAATTCATCGAATTTCTGCGGTTCCATTTCGATGGGAACGCGTTCGACGATTTCGACGCCAAAGCCTTCGAGTCCGTAAATCTTTTCCGGATTATTGGTCAACAGTCGGATTTCCTTAGCACCCATATCCTGGAGCATTTGAGCGCCGATCCAGTATTCGCGAAGGTCCGGCGCAAAGCCGAGTTTTTCGTTGGCTTCGACCGTATCGTAGCCTTGTTCCTGGAGGACATAGGCTTTCAGTTTATTGATGAGACCGATGCCGCGGCCTTCTTGGCGCATGTAGAGCAGGATGCCCCGGCCTTCGGCATTGATCTGGCTGAGGGCAGCGGCCAGCTGTTCGCCGCAGTCGCAGCGGCACGAGCCGAAGACGTCGCCGGTCAGGCATTCGGAGTGGACGCGGCATAAGAGGTTCTTGCCGTCGCCGATATCGCCTTTGATGAGGGCTACGTGGTGTTCGCCCGTGAGGTCGTTGATGTAGCCGTAGATTTTGAATTCGCCGTACTTGGTCGGCATCTTAGCGACGGCTTCGCGGATGACGTGTTTGTCATGACGACGGCAGTAGTTCTGCAAGTCGTGGATGGTGATGAATTTTAAGTTGTACTTATCGGCAATTTCCCAGAGGGACGGCGTGCGCATCATCGTGCCATCGTCGGCCATGATTTCGCAGCACAATCCGACTTGTTTAAGGCCGGCCAGGCGCAGGAGGTCGACAGTCGCTTCCGTATGGCCGTTGCGGGTCAGGACGCCGCCTCTTTTGGCGATGAGGGGGAAGTTGTGGCCCGGACGGCGGAAATCTTCGGGACGAGCCGATTCTTCGGCGCATTTGCGGGCCGTAAGGGCACGTTCGACAGCCGAGATGCCCGTCGTCGTATCGACGTGATCGATGGAGACCGTAAAAGCCGTTTCATGGTTGTCTGTATTTTCACTGACCATCGGGGGCAATCCTAATTTATGGGCATATTCGATGCTCATGGGCATGCATATGAGGCCCTTGCCGTGGCTGGCCATGAAATTCATGTTTTCTGTCGTGCAGTATTGGGCTGCACAGATGAAGTCCCCTTCATTTTCACGGTCCGGGTCGTCGGTGACGATGACGATATGGCCGGCTTGCAGTTCTTCGATAGCTTCTTCAATGGTGTTGAATTTTCGTTTTTCTGTCGTCAAAATAAAGACCTCCTTATAACTAAAGCCCTGCGCCGATAACGGCTCAGGGCTCTTTTGTGCAATGTAAGGCAGGCTGCCGAAGCAGCACGCCACATCTTCTTCCATCCAGACTATACTGTCGGTTTTGGAGTTTCACCAAATCACGAGCCAATGGCTCCTACGCTGATGCGTTCGCGGACTGTACCGCCGATCGGGAATTTCACCCTGCCCTGAAGATATACGTTTTATTTAGTTCTGTTTTGTATTATACACGGTAGCCGTGATTTTTGCAAGTCGCGGCCGGGTCTCAGTCTTTTTCGTCGATGTCGAAGATCTTCCCGGGGTTTAAGATGTTGTTCGGATCGAGAGCCCTTTTTATGTCCATCATCATTTCCAGTTCACCGGGATCGGTGAATTCTTTCATCAGTGCTTTTCGCTTATAGCCAATGCCGTGTTCGCCGGACAGGCGGCCGCCATGGGCGTAGATGAAGGCGTACAGTTCCTGTTGGTTGGCCTTGACCCGCTCATCCCATGCTTCGTAGGTTTCATCGTCGCCTTTTAAGATGTTCAAATGGATGTTGCCGTCGCCGGCATGGCTGGCGATGCGGGTAATGAGGTTATATTTTTTGGCAAGGCGCAGGATTTCGTCGAGGAGGAGGGCTTCCTGGTCGACGGGAACGACGACGTCTTCTTTGCAGACGATGAGGCTTTCGGCACGAACGGCTTCGGCAAAGGCTTTGCGGGCCTGCCAAATCTTGTTGTGATCGGCGACGAGAACCGATGAAGCCCCGTTTTCGGTGCAGATTTCGTCGAGGACGACGGCCTTGTCGTCGAGGTCGTCTTCGTTGGTCCCTTCGACTTCGACGATGATGTAGTTGCCGTTGTCACTGCCTTGGAGGGTTTCGTTGAGATATTTTTCGACGGATTTAATGGTGATGTTGTCCATGAATTCGACGCAGGTCGGCGTGATGCCGGCCTTGATGAGTTTGGTGACGACGCCCATGGCCTTTTGGCGGTCGTCGAAAATAGCCAGCAGATCGAGGGCATATTTCGGTTTCGGTACCAGTTTCAAGGTCGCCTTGGTGATGATGCCCAAGGTGCCTTCCGAGCCGATGATGAGCTGATCTAAGGAGTAGCCCGTCGACTGTTTTTGCAGGCGGGCGCCGAGATTGACGATGCGTCCCTTCGGGTTTACGACTTCGACGCTGTATACCTGGTGGCGTGTCGTGCCGTATTTGACGGCTCGGTTGCCGCCGGCATTGGTGGCGATGTTGCCGCCGATGAAGCACGAGTCACCGCTGCAGGGGTCGCCGGCGTAGAAGAGGTCCTTTTCTTCGGCGGCGTCTTGGAGATCCGACGTGCGCACGCCCGGTTCGACGACGGCATAAAGACCGTCGGTGTTGATTTCGAGGATTTTATTCATCTTTTCTAAGGATAAGACGATGCCGCCGTATTCCGGAACGGCTCCGCAGGCAAGGCCGGTGCCGGCGCCGCGCGGGACGACGGGGAAGCGGAAGGCATTGGCCAGTTTCAACACGGCGCTGACTTGCTCTGCTGTTTCCGCAAAGACGACGGCTTCCGGCATCCGGTGGTAGGCCGGGTCGGTCACTTCGTCATGGGAATAGGGCTGCATGGCATCGGCATCGGTAACGACGTTTTTCGCGCCGACGACGGCCTTTAATTTTTCTATGATTTCCGGTGTGATTTTTTCGTATGACATAATAGTTCCCCCTCGGATTAAGATACAAGATACGTGATTTTATTATATATAACCTGCTATCATTTTAAAAGGAATTTCACAAAAAAACTTTATCTTGTACCAAAACCAATGTATACTATAGAATAAGCTTTTTTCTTAGACTATCATTTTTCAGAAAGGGTGATTGGGTGGAGACCAAGCAGTATCGGCCGCCTGTGCGCCGGAAGAAGCGCCGCAGGCCTCGTCGGAAGCGCCGCACCGGTCTGCTCAGCCGGTTTCGGCAGATGAGCTGGTACAATCTGTTTCTCATAGCCATCATTATTATCGGTTTCTATCTCATCGGTGTCCGGCTCTATAGGGTATGGGAAATTCGGGAAGACATGAATCGGACCCTGCAGCAGGAACAACTTTTGCGGGATGAAAATACCCGGCTCAAAGCGCAGTACGATAAGCTGAATGATCCCGATGAAATTTCGCGAGAAGCGCGGGAACAATTTGGATTGGCAAAGCCCGACGAAATCCCCTACAAGCCGTAAAAGTTTGTCGATTCTTCTATTTTGGCAATTGAATTTTTGGGCGATTATGAGTATAATGACCATATACGTTTATCAGCTATGCTGAATATCACAAGGAGGAAATTGAAACAGCATGACAATTGAAGTAGGCAGTGTGATGGAAGGTACCGTTACGGGAATCACAAAATTTGGCGCATTCGTAGAACTTCCGGATAAGAAAGTAGGTCTTGTACATATTTCTGAAGTCGCTAATGAGTATGTCAAAGATGTAAATGATTTTTTGAAAGTTCGCGATAAGGTCAGCGTCAAAGTGTTGTCTGTCGACGATAAGGGGAAAATCGCCTTGTCTATTAAACAGACCCAGTCGGCTCCGGAAAAGAAAGAGTTCCGTCCGAAACGCGATATGCGGCAGAAACACGAATTCCGCCAGCATAACGGCTTTGATTCACGCCGCTCGTCAGGTTCGCTGTCGTTTGAAGACCGGCTCAGCAAATTCCTGAAGGAAAGCGATGAACGCCTGATGGATTTGAAGCGCAATACAGAATCAAAACGCGGCGGCCGCGGCGCTCGCCATGCTGATTGATAAGTATTGAATAGCGGAGTGCAAAAAAGAGGCGCCGCACGTATCGTGCGACGGCCTCTTTTTGATTTGAAAGGAGACGTTATGGAGTATCAGAAATATGCCGTTATCGACATTGGCTCCAATTCCCTGCGCCTCATGACGGGCTGGCAGGAGGTTCCCGGCAAGTGGACTTTTTCGCCGAAAGAATTGGCGACGACCCAGCTCGGGAAGGGCATTGACGAAACGCGCCACCTGTCTGCGGACGGGATGGAGGCCTCCTTTGCAGCCATGGATGGCTGGAAGGAACAGCTGTCCGGCGTGCCGGTCTGTGCCGTGGCTACCAGTGCCGTTCGTGAAGCCGTTGACGGACAGGCCTTTTTGGCAGAAGTGCGGGCCCGCTTCGGCTGGCATTGCCGGGCTATTTCGGGCCTTGAAGAAGCGTCCCTCTGTTTTACGGGAGCGACTAAATTTATCGATCCCGATAAGACGGCAGCCATCCTCGATATCGGCGGCGGCAGCAGTGAAGTCGCCGTCGGGAAAAGGGGAATCTTATGCTGGTCCCACAGTTATGCCATGGGTGCCGTTCGGTTTACGAAAAAAGCCGTCCTCAGCGAGGATGACGTCCTTCATCTCGAAAACCGCTGCTGTAAGATGTGGCTTCCCATCCCCATGAGCGAGAAGCCGGAAATCCTCATCGGCGTCGGCGGCACCTTGACGACGCTGGCGGCTATGGATTTAAAATTAGACGTCTACGACGCCAAAAAGGTCGAAGGCCATGTCGTGTCTTATGAATCCCTGTGTCGTCACATTGAGGTGCTGCGGGTCATGACACCGGAAGAACGGCGCCATGTGCCGGGCCTTCAGCCGAAGCGCAGTGAAATTATCTTAGCCGGATTGATCATTGCCAAGTCGTTCTTAAAGCATTATGAAATTCCCGCCGTCATGGCCAGCGAAAGGGATATCATGGAAGGCATCTTCTTTCGCCATTCCTTTCATGATGCGGCCTGGAATTCTAAGGAAGGCCGGTTATGACCCTTGTCGAACAAGTTGCTGACTACAATCGGCACCATGACTTGTGGCAGCCCGGAAGTTCCCTTGTCGTCGCCTGTTCCGGAGGGCCTGATTCCATGGTTCTCCTCGACGTCTTGAGCCGCCTGGCCCCGTTATATGACCTGCGGCTGACGGCCTGCTACGTTCACCACGGCATCCGGGCGGCAGCTGATGACGAAGTCGACTTCGTGCGGCGTGAAGCCCTGAAGCGAAAATGCGGCTTTTCTTGGCAGTACGTCGATGTACCGGCCCTGTCCCGCCGCGAAAAATTGTCAGAAGAGGCCGTCGGTCGTCGGGAACGCTATCGGATTTTGCAGCGGATGGAAAAGGCCTGCGGCGCTTCGCGCATTGCCGTGGCCCATCACGGGGACGATCAAGCCGAAACGGTCCTTCTCCATCTCCTTCGCGGCAGCGGCCTTCCGGGCCTGTGCGGTATGGCACCGCGAAGAGGCGATATCATTCGTCCCCTGTTAGGCCTTACCAAGTCGGACCTTGCTGCTTATGCCAGGGAGCAGGGGATTGTCTTTTGTCACGATGAAACGAATGACAGCACCCGCTACCGACGCAACGGCATCCGCTTAGAGCTGCTGCCTTATTTACAGAAGTATAACCCGGCTATTACAGCCGATCTCAACCGCCTGTCCGATGCGGTCCGGGCGGATGAAGCTTTTTTGAATGACTGTACAGAACGGACGTACCGGACTGTCGCCTGTTCTGACCGGGGCATTCCGGCCATAGACAGGAAAAAATTATTATCCCAGCCTTTAGCCCTGCAGCGCCGGCTGATCCGCCGGTTGTGGCAGGAAGCGACAGGGGCTGTACAGGATTTGCCCTTTCATTACGTTGAAATCATACGGGCTTTAGCCGCCAAGGAAACGGGCAAACAGTTTCAGTGCGGCAAAGCCTGTGTTTATACGACGCGGACCTCCATCTGTGTAGGTCCGGCCGTTCCCCGCCAAAAGGGGAGACGGTAATTTACTTTTTTCGGAGGAATCAAGATGCATCAGGATATCAAAGAAATTTTACTTACAGAAGAACAAATCGCAGCCCGCGTCCGTGAATTAGGCGCTCAGATCACTGAGGACTATGCCGGAAAGACCATCCTCCTGTGCGGCATCCTGAAAGGGGCCGTCACTTTCTTCACCGATTTGGCCCGCGCCATTGACGGCCCGGTCTACTTCGACTTCATGAGCTGTTCCAGTTACGGCGCTTCGACGGAATCGTCGGGGGACATCGAAATCCGCAAGGACCTCGACAACGACGTCGAAGGAAAGGACGTCCTCATCGTCGAAGATATCATCGATACGGGCATTACCTTAAGCCACCTCGTTCCGATGCTGAAAGAACGGGGCGCCCGCTCGGTAAAACTGGCCACTCTCTTGAGTAAACCCGCTCGGCGCCAGGTCGAAGTGCCTGTCGACTACAACGGATTTGAAATTCCCGATGCCTTCGTCGTCGGCTACGGCCTCGACTACAACAGCTGCTACCGCAATCTGCCCTATATCGGCGTCTTGAAAGAGGAAGTATACTCCAAGTAAGGAAGTCTACCTCTTTTGTATAAAATAAGTTGTTGCTTTTGAAGAAGTGTGGTAATATAAAATTGTGTTGGTTAGAATAAAGGAAAAATTATCATAAATTAGGTGAAAGGAGCAGTATTTTGAGTAAATTTGTGCGGAATGTAAGTTTATACTTACTCATCATCATCGTCGCCGTATCGATTATAGATGCCCTTACGAGCAACAAGACTGATAAATCGGAAATTTCTTACACGAATTTCATGAGTCAGGTCCAGCAGAAAAAAGTCGATGCCGTCCAGATTACCGCCGATCACGCCATCGTCGGCCAACTGAAAGACGGAACGTCCTTTACGTCGTATGCCCCGACGGATGCAGCGCTCTTACCGGCCCTGCGAGATGCTGATGTCAATGTTATTGCAAAGCCGCCTGAACAACCGTCGTGGTGGATGAATATGCTGACGGCAGTCCTGCCGATCCTGGTACTCATCGCCGTATGGTTCTTCATCATGCAGCAGACCCAGGGAGGCGGCGGCCGGGTCATGAACTTCGGCAAGAGCCATGCTAAAATGCACGGTGAAGGTAAAATCAAGGTCACCTTTAAAGACGTTGCCGGCGAAGATGAAGCCAAGGAAGAATTGGCTGAAATCGTCGAATTCCTGCGGAATCCCAGCAAGTATAACGCCATCGGTGCCAAGATTCCGAAAGGGGTCCTTCTCTTTGGCCCTCCGGGCACCGGGAAAACCCTCTTAGCTCGTGCCGTAGCCGGTGAAGCCGGCGTGCCTTTCTTCAGCATCAGCGGTTCCGACTTCGTCGAAATGTTCGTCGGTGTCGGTGCCTCCCGTGTCCGTGATTTGTTTACCCAGGCCAAGAAAAATGCCCCCTGTATCGTTTTCATCGACGAAATCGATGCCGTCGGCCGCCAGCGTGGTGCCGGCCTCGGCGGCGGTCATGACGAACGGGAACAGACGCTGAACCAGCTGTTGGTCGAAATGGATGGTTTCGGTTCCAATGAAGGGATTATCACCATTGCTGCCACCAACCGTCCGGACATCCTCGACCCGGCTTTGCTTCGTCCCGGCCGTTTTGACCGGCAGATTACCGTCGACCGTCCTGATTTGCGCGGCCGCCGGGCTATCCTTGAAGTCCATGCCAAGGGCAAGCCTTTAGGCAAGGACGTCGACCTCGACATTATCGCCAAGAAGACGCCGGGCTTTACCGGTGCCGACCTCGGCAACCTGCTCAATGAAGCAGCCCTTCTCGCTGCCAGAGCGAATAAAAAAATCATCAATATGCCGGAACTGGAAGAAGCCAGTGAAAAGGTAAGCTTTGGGCCGGAACGCCGCAGCCATGTCATCAGCGACAAGGAAAAACGCCTGACCGCTGTCCATGAATCGGGCCATGCCCTCATTGCCTACCTCCTGCCTGATGCCGATCCGGTACACAAGGTTACCATCATCCCCCGCGGCCGTGCCGGCGGTTATACCATGATGCTGCCGGAAGAAGACCGGTCCTATGAAACGAAGTCCTACTATCTGGCTCAGATCCGCGTCGCCCTCGGCGGCCGGGCTGCTGAAGAAATCGTCTTCAACGAAATCAGCAGCGGTGCATCGGGAGACCTTCAGAGCGTTACCCGCATTGCCCGCCAGATGATCACCCGCCTGGGCATGAGCCCGAAATTGGGCCCCATGGTCTTTGGTGAACAGCAGGATCAGGTGTTCCTCGGCAAGAGTCTCGGCCACGAACGCAACTACGGCGAAAGCGTTGCCGAACTGATTGATAAGGAAATGCACGATACCGTGTCGGAAGCCTATGCCGATGTCCTCCACATGCTGCACGAACACCTCGATACGCTGAATAAGATGGCCGACGCCTTGATGGAAGTCGAAACGATCAACCGTCAGCAAGTCGACAACTTGGTCAAATACGGAACCCTGGAAGCTCCTGAAGAAAAAGCAGCGGATGCTGCTGATGCAGATGCTGTGGTGGAAGACCAGCCGGCGGAATCGGTCGAAACGAAGGCCGTTGACGCAGAACCTGTTGCTGAAGAAACGGTTTCTGAAGCAGAAGGCGAAAAGTCGGAATCGGAAGCTCCTCAGCAGGAACAGACTGAAGTCCAGATCAGTCCCTGGGGCAACCCCGTTCCCAAAGGCGGTCTGACGGATGGCGTAATCGATTCGGACGATGAAAAGTCTGACAAAGATACGAATAAATAAGTTTATCATGGCTTAGTTCAAGGCCGTTTAGAGACTGCCGTATGAGCTTTATCCTCATGCGGCAGTCTTTTTGCGTGATGCCTTGACAGGCCAATGGGGTATGTTACAATTTGTACATATATGATGCGAATGTTACCGCCGCCATAGGATACCCGTTGGGCATTGATGAGAAAAGCGGCAGCAGGAGGGACGAGTGAATATGCGGGAAGATATTTTCAATTTTTTACGAAAACACCAGAATGAATTCGTGTCGGGCCAGCAGATTTCTGAACAGCTGGGTGTTTCGCGGACGGCGGTGTGGAAGCATATACGAGCCTTGAAGCAGAGGGGATATGTCATTGAATCGTATACGAAAAAGGGCTATTGTCTGCGTGAAGCACCGGATCTCTTGTCGGCGAAGGAGATTGAAAAGAGTCTCTCTACGATGGAATTCGGACGAAACCTCGTCTACCGGGAACGGGTCGATTCGACGAATAACCTCGCCAAGGCCCTGGCCGACGACGGAGCCCCGGAAGGGACGGTGGTCATCGCCGAGGAACAGACCGGCGGCCGCGGCCGCTTGAGCCGTTCGTTTCACTCTCCTTTTGCTAAAGGGCTGTGGTTTTCCATCATCCTGAGGCCGGCCATTCCACCCATGGAAGTCTCTAAAATGACCTTGCTGGCAGCCGTTGCCCTGGCCCGGTCCCTGCGTTTTCACGGCCTTTCTGACTGCGGCATCAAGTGGCCCAATGATATTTTAATCCATGGCCGCAAGATGGTCGGCATCTTGACGGAATTGAACGGGTCGGCTGAAAAGGTCAACTACATTATCATGGGAATCGGCGTCAATACCGGTATTACGGCCGGTGATCTGCCTGAAGAATTAAAGGATATCGTTACCAGTTTTGCCAGGGAAGGCGTCAGCGTCCGGCGGCAGGACCTTTTAAAGACCATTCTGATGGAATTGGAACGGCTCTATCATACGGTCTGTCGGGAAGGCTTTGCTCCGATTTTGGCAGAGTGGCGCACCCTTTCCTGCATGCTCGGCCAAAAGGTCGCCGTAAGTTCCGTCGGCCGCACCTTTACCGGGACGGCCTCGGACATCGATGACGACGGCAACCTCATCGTCGAAACTGAGACGGGGATGGAAAAAGTGATGGCCGGCGATGTCCATGTCCGTTCCGTCTAATTGTGGGGAAAGACTATTCAAGACGGGCAAACTCTGTTATTATAATAGGCGTATTATCAACTTAGATTAAGCAGGAGATAAAGTTATGCTATTAGTCATTGATGTAGGGAATACGAATATCGTCCTCGGGATTTTTAAAGGTCAGGAACTCGTGGACCATTGGCGCGTATCGACGGATCGGCTTCGCACGACCGATGAATACGGCGTCCTTATTCGCCATCTCTTTTATTTGAACGGCGTCAATTCAGAAGAAATCGATGCCATCATCATTTCCTCTGTCGTACCGCCGGTCATGCCGACCTTGGAACGGATGTGCCAGCGCTACTTCGGCTTGACGCCGCTGGTCATCGGCCCGGGCGTTAAAACCGGCATGGATATCAAATATGACAATCCTCGTGAAGTCGGTGCCGACCGCATCGTCAATGCCGTCGCCGCTTATGAAAAATTCGGCGGCCCGGTCATCATCATCGACTTTGGGACGGCGACGACTTTTTGTGCCGTCGATAAGAAGGGAACCTACCTCGGCGGGGCCATCTGTCCGGGTATCGGCATTTCTACGGATGCCCTCGTACAGCGGACAGCCAAACTGCCGCGCATTGAAGTCGTTCAGGCTGAGAAGGTCATTTGCCGCAACACCGTTGAAAGCATGCAGGCCGGCGTCTTCTACGGCTTTGTCGGTCAGGTCGACGGCATTGTTACCAGAATGCGGAAAGAACTGGGCTGCAAGGCTAAAGTCGTCGCCACCGGCGGTCTTGCCGTCATCGTGGCTCCGGCGACGGATGCCATCGACGTCGTCGAACCGATGCTGACCTTGGAAGGGCTGAAAATCATTTATGACCGAAACAATTAAACCCTTTGCTATCGGCAAGGTGGTTCTCGATGCTCCGATTATTCTGGCCCCCATGGCCGGAGTCTGTGATGCGCCGTACCGGGTCATTGCTCACCGCTATGGCGCAGCTTTAGTCTGCGCTGAAATGGTAAGCTCTCAAGGCATTCGCTACAGTAATCAGCATACGGCGGAATTGCTCCACATTGAAGAAGGAGAACACCCGCTGTCGATGCAGATTTTCGGATCCGACCCGGAGGTCATGGCTCAGGCTGCGGCCGTCGTCGAAGAGGCCGGTGCCGATATCGTCGATATCAACATGGGCTGCCCCGTGAAGAAGGTCGTCAAAAACGGCGACGGATCGGCTTTGATGAAAGACTTGCCTCTGGCAGAAAAAATCATCAAGGCCGTCGTACAGGCCGTGTCCATACCCGTTACCGTCAAGATGCGTACCGGCTGGGATGATGCGTCCTTTGCGGCGCCGGAACTGGCGAAACGAGCTGAAGCTGCCGGAGCCGCTGCCGTAGCCGTCCACGGCCGGACGCGGGATCAATTTTACAGCGGCAAGGCCGACTGGCAGAAAATCAAGGCCGTCGTCGATGTCGTATCGATTCCGGTCATTGGCAACGGCGACGTCGTTGACGGACCATCGGCAGCCGCCATGATGAAGGAAACGGGCTGTCAGGCCGTCATGGTCGGCCGCGGCGCCCAAGGCAATCCCTGGATCTTCCCCCAGATCCGCCATTACCTCGAAACGGGAGAAGTCCTGCCGCCGCCGACGGCTAAAGAGAAATATGTCCAAATGCTGGAGCATTTCGAGTCGCTCCTGGCCTATAAGGGCGAATATATCGGCATTCGGGAAATGCGTACCCATGCGGCATGGTATACCCACGGGCTCCATGGGGCGGCAGCCCTTCGGGAGCGGATTAACCGGACCCGGTCGGCCGAAGAATTTCGCCTCGTCGTCGAAGATATGATGGACAAGCTGCGCTGACAGCGAAAAGGCGGTTTTGTTGACATAAAAGACAGATGTGAATATAATTAAAGATACGGTATAAATTAAGCTATAACAGTGACACGCGATTATATCGCAGGAGGAACAGGAATATTATGACCAATGAAACGCTGATTACCCAAGAAGGGTTGCAGAAATTAAAAGATGAATTAAACGAACTGAAATCGGTTCGCCGTATTAATGTCTCCCAACGTATTAAAGAAGCCATCGCCCTCGGTGACTTGAGTGAAAACTCGGAATACGATGATGCTAAAAATGAACAGGCTTTCATTGAAGGCCGTATTGCCGAATTGGAAGGAAAAATCCGGACGGCAAAGATCATCAAGGAAACGGAAGACGGCGCTGCTAAGGTACGCATCGGCTCCCACGTCATTTTGGAAGACGTCGAAACAGGCGACCGCTTCGACTATACCGTCGTCGGTACGGCTGAAGCCGATCCCTTCAACAATCGGATTTCTAACGAATCCCCTGTAGGAAAAGCGATTCTCGGTCAGAACATCAATCCTTCCAATCCGGCAGTCGTTACCGTAAAAGCTCCGGCTGGTGAACTCCAGTACCGGATCTTGCCGCCTGATGCAAAATAAACTGTAGGAGGAATATTCATGTCGGATACGAAAGAAAAAGAAATGCCCATGATGGAAGAAGAAAAGTTAAATGACCAGATGCAGGTTCGCCGCGAAAAGATGCAGGAATTCATCGATGCCGGCGTCTATCCCTTCGGTCAGAAATATAATTGGGATCACCATGCCCAGGACGTGAAGGACCAGGCAGAAGAGTTAGAAAAAAATGAAACCGTCGTCAGTGTCGCCGGCCGCTTGATGGCCATTCGCCGCCACGGCAAGACGGCTTTCTGCGTCCTTCGAGATTTGAGCGGTGAAATCCAGCTCTACTTCCGTAAAGACGTCCTTGGAGAAGAATCGTACAACTTGTTTAAACTCCTCGACCTCGGCGATATCGTCGGCGTCGGCGGAACGGTATTCGTTACCCATACCGGCGAAACGACGATCCGCGTCGAATCGTGGCAGCTCCTCTCCAAGTCGCTCCGTCCGCTGCCGGAAAAATTCCACGGCCTTACGGATAAGGAAACGCGCTATCGCCAGCGCTACCTCGACCTCATCGTCAATCCAGAAGTTACGGATACCTTCGTCAAGCGTTCGAAGATCATCAAGGGCATCCGCAAATACCTCGATGACCGCAACTTCCTGGAAGTTGAAACGCCTATGCTCCATACCATTGCCGGCGGTGCAGCTGCCCGTCCGTTCAAAACTCATCACAATGCCCTCGATATGGATATCTTCCTGCGCATTGCACCGGAACTCCACCTCAAACGCCTTCTCGTCGGCGGCTTGGAACGGGTTTTTGAAATGAACCGCTGCTTCCGTAATGAAGGTATCGATACCCGCCATAATCCGGAATTTACGACGGTCGAATTGTACCAGGCTTACGGCGATTTGGAAGATGTCATCAACATTACGGAAGATATGGTCTCTAAATTGGCCGACATGCTCTACGGCACGATGAAATTGACCTATATCGATAAAGAAATCGACTTGACGCCGCCTTGGGACCGCATGACCATGATCGAAGCCGTCAAGAAGTTCAGCGGTGCTGATTTTGAAAACGTCACCGATGTCGAAACGGCCCGCAAACTCGCCGATGAACACCACGTCGAATACGGCCAGTATGACGGTGTCGGCAAGATTATCAATGCTTTCTTTGAAGCCTTCGTCGAAGAAAACCTCATCCAGCCGACGATCATTACCGGCCATCCCCTGGAAATTTCGCCGCTTACCAAGCAGGATCAGGAAAATCCTCTTCTGACTTACCGCTTTGAAGCCTTTATCTATGGCCGCGAATTAGCCAACGGCTTCTCGGAATTGAACGACCCCATCGACCAGCGCAATCGCTTTATCGAACAGATGAAGGAACGCGAACACGGTGATGACGAAGCCCATCAGATGGATGAAGACTACTGCCGCGCTCTGGAATATGGCCTGCCTCCGACAGGGGGCCTCGGCATCGGCATCGACCGCTTGGTCATGTTCCTGACCAACAGCCCGTCTATCCGCGACGTACTCCTCTTCCCGTTGAGCCGTCCGGAACAGCATAAATAATTTTTGAACCCTTTGCCAATGTCAATGGCAAGAAAAGGGCTGTCGTATGACAGCCCTTTTTTATCACAGACTATAAAGGAGGAACGCTATGAAACGTACAGCACTAGCTGCATTGGTCTTCTCTGCTTGCCTGGCTTGGAGCTCGGCAGCAGGCGCTGTGCCCACTGAAAATGGGGGGAATTCCCTAAAAGACGAACCGGTTTCCCTGGCGGCTGCTGTGGGAGAAGAACTGCTTCTCGACAGTGCCGACGATACCGATAAAACGGTTTCGCCTGAAAAGCCGTCGAAGGCCGCTGAAGCGAAAAAAACGGCTAAAGCCGATGCTCCCAAAAAAAAGGCAGCATTCGATAAGTCCGCTCCGTCTGCTGTGGCCAATGGAAACGATAAATCCGATACGGCCGATAATCCTAAAAAAGACGACGCTAAAGACGGTAAGAAAACGGGCTATCACAACGCTGCCCCGGCCAGTGTCCACGCCCTTACCGAAGATGACCAGCGCATCTTCGATACGTTGGATACGTTAAAGATTGCCCCCTTAGAAGCCAGTGACTTTTACATTGGCAGTATCCGCAGCGGCGACAGCCCGATGAAAGTGAAGCGGATTTTCGGCAATCCCAGTAAGTACTCGAGCAGCATGCACTACACGTCGATGCAGTATGCCGGCAAGGACCTCAAACTGCGGTTTGTCGTTCGCAACAAGCTGGCCGACAGCCTGCGCTCCAGCGGCGACACGCGAAAGAGCGTCCGGCCCGGTGTCGAATCCATCTTTTTATCGACGGGGACCAATATCCTCATCGGCCGCGATATGCGCCTGAAGTATCCTATTGAAGTGCTGCTGCGCCAATTCGGCATTCCCAATTCAGTCCTGCGCGATACCGATGCCAACGTCTACTACGTCACCTATGAAAGCCCGAAAAAAGATGCCATGTACGTCTTTGCTATCGGCAACCGACGGGTGGAAAGGGTAGCCCTCATGCCTGTCCGGCCGCCGTATGTTTCCAGTGAACCGACAAAGGATCCGGCTAAATTGACGGAGAAGGACTTTACCCTCATGGGTTTTGGCCTCAATCAGCCCTTTGAAGCCAACAAGTACAATATGTGGAACAAGTTGGTAAAGCGCAACAACAGCAATTTCTGGCTCTACGGCGACTATGGCGTTGAAGTTGACCGGCGCAATATGGTTCAGAAAGTATTCCTCCTGACTAATAACGGCTATACCGGCCGCGGCGCGACGCTGGGCTATCACGTGTCGACGATTCTGGCCTTATACGGCCGTCCGGACCGCGTCGAATGGGGCCCGGATAAAGAAAAATCCGTCGATGCCTATTATTATGACAGCCCTTATCAGAAAGGCGTGTCCCTGGTCATCGTCATGCGTCACAATGAACCTTACGTCGACGATGTCATCCTGACTTCGACGCCGATTAAGAACATTCAGGATCCTATGGAGCGGTACGGCTTGAAGTAGATATGCGTACCGTTTTGGCATATGTGTAAAGAAAATACTAAAAATGCTTTACTTATATGACGAAAGTTGGGTATAATAAAATAAATAAATTAAATATCTTAAGAAAACGAAGGTGATTTTCATGGTTACAGATGCAGATGTTTTAAAACGATGGAAGTACATTGCCCAGGACGAGGAAAAACTATTGATTATCATTGGCAGTCCCGGTTCGGGTAAGAGCCAGCTCATTCGTGAACTGACGTATCAAGACGGTTGGAAAATTTGTGAAGCCCGTGAACTCTTTGATGACGAATTTTTGGAAATTCCCCGTGCTGACCGTCCGGACAAAGCCATTACCCTTGTTTCTGCAGCGATTCATCGTCTCAATGCCCGTGTTGTTATGATTGATAACGTTGAATTCATGTTTGCGCCCATCTTGAATCTCGATCCTGTTGCAATGCTGAAGAAGTTGAGCCGCGAATGCCCCATCATCGTAAGCTGGCGCGGCAGTCTGGAAGGGAATACCTTGTATTTTGAACACAATGGTGACCCGAAGTATGCCAAGTTTGTCATCGACAATCCGAATCATGTCATTTCTCTTGATGAGTAAGCTTACCCTGTAATTTAAAAAATAGTTACCTTTTCGCAATCGTTTTTTCATAAATCCCGTTTAAAATGAAGGCTGTCCACAAAGGCCGTTTGCCCTGTGGAGAGCCTTTTTTTTTGTCGGCCAGTGTGGTATACTTTTTAGTATTGCAAGGCTCTGTATATGGAGATTTGAGCGAAAAGGAGATAAAAACATGAGTGATTCTATTATTGCCATCATCTTGGGGATTGTCGAAGGCTTCACGGAATACTTGCCGGTATCTTCGACGGGCCATATGATCCTTGTCGGTGACATGTTGGGATTTACCGGTCCTCGGGCCAGCGTATTTGAAATTTTCATCCAGTTAGGTGCCATCCTGTCTGTCGTCATTATTTACAAAGAAAAGTTTACGCGGATGCTCCATCAGTACCGCTGCTGGAACCTCCTGCAGCCGAAGAACTGGTTCCGCAACGATACGGGGCTTACCCTGGCCCATATCGCAGCCGGCATCGTACCGGTCATGGGCATCGGCTATTTTGCTCATCACGCTATTAAGACCTATCTCTTTTCGCCGGGGACGGTTATCATCGGCCTCATCATCGGCGGGGTGTTTATGTTATTGGCTGAAAAGCACGGTACGAAGACGGTCTGCCATGATGTCGAAAAGATGACCATTGCCCAGTCCTTTTTAACGGGGATCTTTCAGATCCTGGCCTTATGGCCCGGCTTTTCCCGGTCCGGTTCGACCATCGCCGGCGGCCTGTTCTTAGGCCTTAGCCGAAAGGCAGCAGCTGACTTTTCCTTCATCATCGCCGTACCGGTCATGATCGTTGCCTGCTTCTACGACCTCTTAAAGAGCCTCAGCGACCTCAGCAGCAACGATTTGGTTATGATTGTCATCGGCTTTATTACGGCCTTTATCGTAGCTTATGTGTCCGTCCTGTGGTTCCTCAAGTTCATGAATAAGTCGACCTTGGCCTCCTTTGCTTACTATCGATTCGTAGTGGCCGCCATTTCCTTTATCTATTTCTTTATCCTCTTTTAATAAAAAACTGCCTCTCGTCGGAACTTTATCTTGACCGATAAAGTCTCGTGAGAGGCAGTATTTTTTTGCTTACATTAGAAGGTTAGGATCCGCTGCTCGAGAGCTGTTCGAATTCGACAATCAATTGGTCCAAGAAAGGTCCGATGGCTTCGTCATCGATGTCGGCGTTAAAGGCTTCCATCATGTTCGGGAAGAAGATGTAGAGACCCTGCATGTAAATATAGTAATAATACTGCAGGTCGTCATGACTCATGATGACCGAGGCCAGGGCGTCGTTGACGGCAAAGTTCAATTCGTAGAAGTCGAGGATTTCGTTTTTGAAGCGGTTCAAATCGAGCTCGCCCTGCTGGTAATCTTCCATGAGGTGACCGCCCATTTCACTGAGGGCGTCGGCGACATCGGCGACATTATCCGGGACGGTGAGTCCTTCGTCTTCCATGATGTGCGTCAGCGTGTGGAGCGACGTGATCAGGGATTCGCAGAAAAAATTGAAGGTCAGGGCTCCTTCTGAACCCTTTAGATTGGTGAAAACAGTAGATTCCATGAATGCCTCCTTGAAGGTAATTTTTTTTATTATACCATATTTTAGGAGAAATGAATTGAATCATGCCCCTTAATATAGTACGATAATAAGAAGAAATTCCCTATAGGAGGTAGTTTTGGTGGCTCAAAAAAATAAAAAGATCCAATTAAAGAAACGTTCCCGCCAGTCGGCCAGCATTCACCGCGGCCTGGCCATGCCTGTCGGCCCGGGCAGTGAAAACAGCCTGGTCAGCTTTCGCGATTTTGCCGATCTGAAGGCTAAATATTTTCGCTTTACCGGCCGCATTCAGCGCCGTCCCTTTTTAGTGCGAACCTTGATTTTAATGGTGGCCCAATTCATGTTTACCCTCATCCTGTACAGCAAGATCGTCGAATCGATCCTCATCGGACACCTCGATTATGCTATTATATTCGGTATTCTATTCATAGCCCTGACAATTCCTACCGTTTGGGCTCACCTGTCCTTGGGGGCACGGCGCTTTCATGACCTCAATAAACCGGGAGCTTTGTTTGCCGTTCCCTTTATCTGCTATCTGGCAAGTTATGCTTTCCCCGTTCTCGGTTTTGACACGGCAGCCTTAGCGGCTCAGTCGATTATGGCTGTGTCCTATCTGGGGCTGGCGACGGTGAAGGGGACCGATGGCGATAATGCCTATGGCCCGGAACGGGCGCGATGAAAAACAGATGACAGGTCGTGTCCTTTAAAAGAAAGAGGCGAAGAGCCCTTAAAGGCCCGTGCATGATTGACGAAGTCAGGATGCACCGGCCTTTTTATATGCATCTATGGACAGGGTCTGCTATTGCTTGTATAATGTTTAAGAATATAGACTTTTTCTTACTTGAGGAGACGTAGTATGACAATACCTATGATAAAGACGGACCGCTTGTGCCATACCTATGAAGATGAAGACGGCAAGGTGGTCTATGCCTTAAAGGACGTTTCGCTGACCGTTGAGAAGGGGGAATTCGTAGCGATTATCGGTACCAACGGTTCCGGCAAGTCGACCTTGGCCAAGCACTTTAACGTCCTGCTCACGCCGACGTCAGGCACGTGTGAAATCTGCGGGATGCGGACCGATGAAGCGGATAATATCTGGAAGATACGCCAACACGTCGGCATGGTTTTCCAAAATCCGGACAATCAAATCGTCGCCGCCGTCGTGGAAGAAGACGTGGCCTTCGGGCCGGAAAATCTCGGCATCCCCTCCGATGAAATCAAGGCCCGGGTCAGTGAGGCCTTAAAACGGGTCAACATGACGATTTATGCCAAGCACGGCCCGCATCTCTTGAGCGGCGGCCAAAAGCAGCGCATTGCCATTGCCGGCATCTTAGCCATGCACTGTGACTGCATCGTCCTCGACGAACCGACGGCCATGCTCGACCCCGTAGGGAGGAAGGAAGTCATGGATACCCTTCATCAACTCCACGACGAGGGCATTACGGTCATCATCATTACGCACTTTATGGAAGAGGCTGTCCAAGCGGATCGGGTCGTCGTCATCGACAAGGCCGAAGTCAAGATGGACGGCGTGCCGCGCGACGTCTTTTCTAAGGTCAGGGAGCTGAAAGACATGGGCCTTGACGTGCCCGTTGCCGCCGAGATTGCCGACCGGCTGCGCCAAAAAGGGGCAGACCTGCCGGACTCGATTATTACGGAAAAGGAATTGGGAGACGCATTATGTCAATTAAGTTAACGAACGTGACTCATACCTATGGCCTGGGGACGCCTTTTGAAAAGACCGCCCTCAGTGATACCAATGTGGAGATTCATGAAGGCGAATTTATCGGCATCATCGGCCATACGGGATCGGGCAAGTCGACCCTGGTCCAGATCTTAAACGGCCTCATAAAGCCTATGAGCGGATCGGTTACGGTCGATGGGACGGATATCGGGAAGAACACGAAGGAAGCCATGGCGGTTCGCCATAGAGTCGGCATGGTCTTCCAGTATCCCGAATACCAACTCTTTGAAGAAACGATTGCCCGCGACATCGCCTTTGGGCCCCGTAATTTCGGACTCAGTGAAATCGAAGTTGAGGATCGGGTCAAAGAAGCTATGGACTTTGTCGGCCTTGATTACGACACCTATGCCAACCGCTCGCCCTTTCGCCTGAGCGGCGGCCAGATGCGCCGCGTCGCCATTGCCGGCGTCATTGCCATCCATCCGTCGTACCTCATTCTCGATGAACCGTCAGCCGGTCTCGATCCCGTGGGCCGGCGGGAAATCTTTGCTGAAATCCAGCGCTGGCATAGGGAGAAGGGCGTTACGGTCATCTTAGTTTCCCATAACATGGAAGATATTTCGCAAATGGCCGATCGCCTCCTGGTCCTGTCTCAGGGCCGCATCGTCCTCGACGGCGAGCCCCTATCTATTTTTGCCGATCATCGCGATGAACTTCGCCAAGCCGGTGTGGATGTCCCGCCGGTAACCGGTGTCCTTCAATATCTGAAGGGACGAGGCCTTGATCTCGACGACCGGGTGAGAACGGTGGAACAAGGTGCTGAGGCTGTTTATAACTGCCTGAAAGGAGGGAAGGGCCATGCTCACTGATATTACGCTGGGCCAGTATTTCCCGGGGACGTCTTTCTTGCACCGCCTCGACCCGCGGGTTAAGATCATCGCCGTTATGATTTTCATCGTCGCCATCTTTTTGGCCAATTCCCTGGAGTCTTACGGCATCGTCACGGCCTTCGTAGCCTTGAATTTTGCCATTTCCCGGCTGCCGGTCCGCTTTATTTTTAAATCCCTGAAGCCCTTGTGGGTCATCATTCTCTTTACCATGGCCGTCCACGTCTTTGCCACGCCCGGTGAAGTCCTTTGGCAGTACAGCGTGCTGCACATTACCAAAGAAGGGTTGTATCAAGGGGCTTTGATGACGGCCCGCTTAGTCTTCCTCATCGTCTTTTCGTCCCTCTTGACGTATACGACGTCGCCTATCGTCTTGACCGACGGCATTGAGCATCTCTTGAACCCCTTTAAGCGCATCGGCGTTCCCGCTCATGAGCTGGCCATGATGATGACCATTGCCCTGCGCTTTATTCCGACCTTATTGGAAGAAACGGACCGCATCATGAAGGCCCAGACGGCGAGAGGGGCGAACTTTACCAGCGGCAGCCTCATCCAGCGCGGCAAGAGCATGATCCCTCTCTTGGTGCCCCTTTTTGTCAGCGCCTTCCGCAGGGCCGACGACTTGGCGACAGCTATGGAAGCCCGCTGCTACCGCGGCGGCGAAGGGCGGACGCGGATGAATGAATTGGCCTGCACTTATCGAGACGTCATCGCTATGGCGGCGGTCCTCATCGTGACGGCCGTCTTGGCGGCTATGCGGTGGCTCTGATGGCGAAGAAAAATATTTGTCTCGTCGTCGCCTATGACGGCACAGACTTTCACGGTTTTCAGCGTCAGACCAATGCGGCTTCGATTCAGGCCTGCATCGAGGAGGGCTTGTCGGCCATTTTTCGGGCGCCGATTACGATTTACGGTGCCGCCCGTACCGATGCCGGCGTCCACGCCCGAGGCCAAGTCGTCAACTTCTATGGCGAAGGCTCGATTCCGACGGAGAAGATTCCCTATGCCATGAAAGGATATTTACCGCCGGAAATTGCCGTCTTGTCGGCTCGGGAAATGGCGGAGCACTTCAGCGTCCGTCATGACAACGTAGGTAAACATTATCGGTATACCATCGACAACAACCGGATGCATGATCCCTTTGCCCTTCGCTATGCTTGGTTTATCCGCAAGCCCCTTGACCGCAAGGCCATGGAAGAGGGGGCAGCCGTCCTCTTGGGGACCCATGATTTTTCGGCCTTTGAGGGCCAGAATACGACGCCTATGAATCCCGTGAAGACCTTATATGCCATCAACTTGAATGAAAGAGGGCATCTCCTCGATATCGACGTCGTCGGCGACGGTTTTCTGTACCACATGGTGCGCAACATTGCCGGCGGTCTCGTCGATATCGGCCTTCACCGCATGACGCCGGAACGCCTCGGCGAAATCCTTGCAGGCGGCGACCGGACGAAGCTGGGGGCGACGGCACCGGCCCAGGGGCTCTGCTTAGAAAAGGTCTTTTATGATGAAAAAGAATTGAAATTGTGCATCGAATCTTTGAAAGGCTAATCATTTACGGCGATTTTGCGGCATTTCCTGCCGAGAAAAAACAAAAAAATGAAATAATATGGTATAATAAATGCGAATAGAACAATTCCGTGTTTCTTTTGCCGGAGGTGAGGCCCATGTTGACGAGTTTATTAGCTGCTATCACTAGGGGACAGGACCTTAGCGATAGGGAAACTTCTTTTGTGATGGAACAGATCATGGAGGGTGCCATGTCAGACATTCAGCTGGCAGCATTCCTCGCAGCGTTGACGACGAAGGGAGCCTCTGAACGGGAAGTCATCGCTCTGGCGCGGACGATGCGGGAATACAGCATGAATGTACCTTGCCGGGACGATGTATTCGACATCGTCGGCACTGGCGGCGGTCGTATGAAAACCTTCAACATTTCAACGACGGCCGCTTTCGTCATCGCTGCCGGTGGTGTCTGCGTGGCAAAGCACGGCAATCGGGCTAAGACGTCGCGCAGCGGGTCGGCGGATCTCCTCGAGGCTTTGGGGGCTAATATATTCCTCAGCCCTGAAAGCTGCCTTACGATGCTGAAGCGCCTGGGCCTGTGTTATTTCTATACGCGTTACTATTACTATATGATGAAGCGCATCGATGTCGTCCGTGAACAGATGGGAATCGGCACGGTCTTTGACGTCCTCCGCCCGCTGACCAATCCGGCTCATGCCGCCTACGAAATCCTCGGCGTCAGCGAAGCCCATTTGGTCAAACCCATGGCCCATGTCTTAGCAGCCCTCGGCGTCCGTCACGGCATGGTCGTCTACGGAAAGGACGGCAGCGATGAAATTTCGGCTGCGGCGCCGACGACGATTTGTGAATTTACACCGGGCTCTTTTTCAACCTATGAAGTGCGGCCCGAAGACTTTACTCTGCCCGTCGCTTCGCGGCAGGAACTGGCCGGCGGCCTTCCGAAAACCAATGCCCTCATTACGCGGCGTGTTTTTGACGGGGAAAAGGGCGGTGCCCGGACGGCGGTGCTCTTAAATGCCGGTGCCGGCCTTTATATCGGCGGCCGGGCTCCCGATTTTGCCTCCGGTGTCCGCAAAGCGGCCCGTCTCATCGACAGCGGAATGGCACGCCAGAAATTGGATGATTTCATCGTCATGAGCCACCACTTGGGAGAGGCTGAAAAAATGGAGCTCATAGCAGACAGAGACCCTGATGATATGGTATAATGAAGGGTAATGAAAATTTGATTATTACGTGAGGATCGCATTTCTATGAATGATAAATATTTAGGCTGGCTCCTTCATATCGGTGGGGGCTTATTAGTCATTTTAATGTTGTTATCGATTCAGCTCATGGCGCCTGATTTTTACTCGACCATGTATCGGTTGACTGCCAGCGGTGATTTGGATGGCTTAGCCGACTATATTGCTTCTTTCGGGTTTTATGCCGTCGGACTCAGCATCTTCCTGATCGCCTTCGTCAATGCCATCGGACTGCCGTCCATTCCCTTCCTGACGGTAAACGGCATTATCTTCGGCCTGGTTCCGGGGATTCTCATTTCCTGGGTCGGCGAAGTTATCGGGATTGAAATCAGTTTTCGTCTGACGAGGACCCTGCTCCGCAAACAGGCTCAGAAGGTTATTTCGCGGAGTAAGATGCTCGAGAAACTCGATTCATACAGCTGTATCAAGACGGTTATGATGGGGAGGGCTATTCCTTATGCGCCAAACGTCGTCGTTACGGCTTTCAGTGCTCTCAGCCATATCTCTTACCGGGATCACTTTATTGCCAACGTGCTGGGGAAGTTTCCCGCTGTTCTAGTTGAAGTCTGGCTCGGCCATGATTTGCTTCGCATTCAGGAGCATTGGGGCCGCCTCATCATTTTGGTCGCTATCGTCGCTTTCATTTACGGCATCATCTGGTGGCGTAAGCGATATATGAAAAACAAGCGCCCTTACTGCAGTAAAGAGTAGCTGATTCGCTCGGTCAGCTTGTAAATTGTATCCTATCGTAAAAAAGGCGCTGTCTTATGGAGACAGCGCCTTTTTGGCAGGGGATGAGCAGGTTTTCCTCATTTTTTTGAGAGGGCGATAAAAAAGGAACTGCCGCATAGCGACAGTTCCTTTTAGAATCCGGTCAAAGGGATTATTTTGCGAAATAACGAGCCAGGAGGCCATCGAATACGCGGCCGTGGCGAGCTTCGTCTTTAGCCATTTCATGGACCGTATCGTGGATAGCGTCGAGGTTGAGCTGTTTAGCAAGAGTAGCCAATTCTTTTTTACCAGCGCAGGCACCCTGTTCAGCAGCAGCGCGCATTTCGAGGTTTTTCTTGGTATCCGGCGTAACGACTTCGCCGAGGAGTTCAGCAAACTTAGCTGCGTGTTCAGCTTCTTCAAAGGCGATGCGTTTGTAAGCTTCAGCAACTTCCGGATAACCTTCGCGGTCAGCGACGCGGCTCATAGCGAGGTACATGCCGACTTCGGTGCATTCACCGGTGAAGTTGAGGTGGAGGCCTTCGATAATGCGTTCGTCAACGCCTTCAGCAACGCCTACGCGATGTTCATCAGCATATTCTTTAACGCCGGCGACGAGTTCCGTGAATTTTTCTTTCGGAGCGCCGCACTGAGGACACTTTTCCGGAGCTTCCGTACCTTCATAAACAAAACCGCAGATGCCGCATACAAATTTTTTCATCATTCATTCCTCCTGATATTGATTCGTGTATTTTTTTGATTTATGCAATCGTAACGAATAGAACTTATTTGTTACGGAATTATTATAACAAAGGGACAGGGTGAAAGCAAGAATAATTTGTAAATAATTTTAATTGATAAGGATTATTGATTAAAATTATGAAGGCCGGGCCATAGAGAAAAAGCCTTTTATTGCATTTTATACATCAGTCTTATATAATAAGGATAGTATCCATAAAACAGAGAACGATGCCGTTCGTATATAGATGTAAATTTCGATATGGAGGTACGCCTATGTGGAATAAAAAGGCTTCCTGCATCTTAGCAGTCATGGCCCTCTTCGGTACTATGACGGTCGGTGCAGCAGATTACACGGTTTTGGAAAAGGCCGATAAAGTGGAAACGACGATTTACGGGACGACTCAGACGGGCTCCTTGAACGAACGAATTGCAGCGGTTGATAAACTGCTCAACGGGCAGTCTACCGTTTCCGGCAGTTTACAGGATAAGACTAATTCGTTATATAAAGATGTATATGGCAATTCCGGTTCCGATTTATCCCTCTTGACGGCGGTAAACCTCTTGCAGTGGCAGTATTCCGGCCAGATTACGGATGAACCGATTTTAGTCCGTGTCGAAGCGATGGAACAGGATATTGACGGCAAGGTTATGAGCGGCTCCTTAGAAGGGCGCGTCATGGCCCTTCGCCGGTCCCTCTTGGGCAAAACCAAGTATGTGTCTCAGCGGGTCATCATTCCGGCCAATACCCTGGTCACCATGACCAACCTCGACGAACTGAACTCGAAGACGATTCAGGAGGGCGACGTCGTTCGCTTTACTATTGCCGATGACGTCCTCGTCGGCGACGTCATTGCCATTCCCCGCGGCATGGAAGTAAACGGGACTGTTACCAAGGCGCGTAAATCAGGACGCTTTGGTAAAGACGGTAAAATCGAAATCCAGTATGACCACGTCCGCGCCGCTGACGGTTCCCCCGTTACCTTGACCGTAGGCGATCGGACCAAGGATCAATACAAACGGACGGCCGGTGCCGTCGGTGCTTCCGCAGCCGGGGCCGTCATTTTAGGCCCTGTCGGCTTAGTCGGCGGCCTCTTCGTTCACGGTAACGAAGTCGATATCCCGGCAGGAACGACGATGTACGCCGAAACGAAGGAAAATACGGAAGTCGTCGGCTTTAAAGAAAATGGCGTCATGGACGACATGGAAACGGCCGATATGGCTGCCAGCGGCGTAACTGTTCCATCTTTTAATCCCGTCAGTGACAGCGATGTCGCTGACGATACCGGTGATGCGGAACAGGAAAGTCAGAGCAGCGAAGGCGATTTGCAGGCCGGCCTGAAAGCCGGGACGGTAACGCCTGTCGATTTGGAAAATACCGGTCACGATGACGAAACGGAAACGGTCGTCAAGATTCAATCGAATACAGCAGGTGACGCGAATGAATAAAACATGGACAGCGGCAATGGTCGCTGCCTTGCTCCCGCTGACCCTTTCCATCAGGGCAGCCGGTACGGATCAACTTTATACGGATAAGACCATGACCGTTCCCGTAACGGAAAAGACGGTCATCCCCATCGACTTGGATCAGGCCTCGGCTGCACAGGATGTCGTCCTGCCTCAGCAGCCTACCCATATGACCGCTGATTCTCTGTTGGTCCGCAATTCCGACGGCTATGTAAAGAGCCGGGGCAACGTCGATATTCAACAGGGGATGGATGAAGTCCATGCCAACTATGTCGAAGGAAACACCAATACCGGCATCTATCATACGACAGGCCCCGTTGTCTATGTCAACGAGACCAATGCCTTGACGGGCCGCGACGTTACCTACAACAGTAAAAACAGCAGCATGAACATGGATAAGATCGAAGGCTTTATCGGGCCCATGACCTATATCCGCGGCACCGATGCCGAAATGTACGACAATATCGGCTATGTAAAGCACGGCCTCATTACGACGCCTCACGCAGTAGCGGAAACGCCGGACTACTATATTACCGGTGACGATATCCGCATCTATCCGGGTGAAAAGTTTACTGCTGAAAATACGGCCTTGTGGTTTAAACACGTTCGCTTGTTTACCTACGGCCACTACGAAGGCCGCCTCGACGGCAAGCGGAATTCAAGACCTTACTTGTTTACCCTGCTGCCCCGTCCGACCTATAACAGCGACGACGGTTTCGGCGTCAGAGGCTATGCCGATATACCCCTCAATGAATCGGGTGATCTGAGCTTCTATGCCAGCTATTCCTTAGGCAGCAAGATTGGATTCAAACCGGCAGCCCGGATTCAAAAGAATACCAAGTACGGGACCTTCCGCTTCGGTTACAGCAAAGAAGAAAGTACCGATAATGATGACAACATCTGGGCTACGAAGTGGCCGGAACTCGAGTACTTTGCACCTCGCATCAACCTCGGCTCGACGGGAATATACATCGACTCCAGAGCCAGCTGGGGCCGCTGGGCCGAAGACGGCGTCAAGACCGGCACTCATAAGGGGTTCCGGACGGAAATCACCCATGTGCCCATTCCGCTGTGGTCAAAGGCAAACCTCAGGTTCTTTGCAGGCTATCGCAAGGACTGGTACTCGACCAACGATGCCCAGCGCCGCGATCCTTATTCGGGGGTCATCCTCAACCAGGGCATCAACGACCACCTGTGGACCAGTTTCTGGTATAAGAAGCACAATGTCAGCGGCTATACGCCGTATCGTTTCGATACACTGGACAAACCGCGGCAGAAAGGGTTTTCCGTCGGATATGTCTTGACCCCGCGGGATACGGTCATCTTCTCCTTGGCTCAGAATCTCGATAACAATGATATTGCAACCCGCAATTATACGTGGGTCCGCGACCTTCACTCTTTTATCGCCATCATTACCTACAAGCAGGTCGAAAAAGAGTGGCAAGTTAAGGTGCAGGCTAAGGACTTTGACTTGTAAGATATTGAAGTAAAAAGCTATAGAGGGGGACTGTCCGATGAAGGCAGTCCCTTTATTTGTAGTTTTACGGTAATTTTACAGCCGATTTTCTCGCGATTAGGTTATAATAAATATAAAATAGCCTTATAGTATTTATGAAAGGAATGTGTTCCTATGCCTTTGATTTACTGTGTGGAAGATGATGAAAATATCCGTGAGCTCGTCGGTTATGCCCTGCGCAGTCAGGATTTCGAAGTAGAGACCTTTGCTGACAGTCGGGAGTTTTGGCCGGCCTTAGAAAATAGGATGCCTGCGCTCCTCTTGCTGGATATCATGATGCCCGGTGAAAGCGGCAACGATATTCTCGACAAGCTGCATAAATCACCGCAGTACAAGTCGCTGCCGGTCATCATGCTGACGGCCAAGACCAGCGAATACGATATCGTTAAGGGCCTTGACAGCGGTGCCGATGATTACGTCTGCAAACCTTTTGGAATCGTCGAACTCATTTCACGTATCCGCGCCGTCCTGCGCCGGTCGACGCGGCAGAGTACGGAAACCAATGTTTACACCTACGGTTTGGTGACCTTGGACCAAGAAAAGCACACTGTCTCCGTCGACGGCAAGCCCTGTCATCTGACGGTCAAGGAATTTGAACTCCTGCGCTACTTATTAGTCAATACGGACATCGTCCTCAAGCGTGAACAGATCATGGAAGCCGTTTGGGGCTTTACCTATGAAGGTGAAAGCCGGACCATCGATATGCATATCAAGAGTCTGCGTCAGAAGCTCGGTGACGGCGGCAAGATCATCCATACCGTCCGCGGCGTAGGCTATGTCATCGGAGGCGGCCTATGAAGCGTAAGGTCTATGTCAGCCTGCTGGTCATGGGGCTGGCCTGTATGGCCGTCACGCTGCTTATATCGACTTGGTTTTTTTGGAACTCTACACAACGCCAGATTCAGCAGGAATTAGAAATGACGATGAACGTCGTCGAGACGACGATTGAAGAAGGTAATGATACGACGCTGTACTTGCAGAAAATGGGCTTTCATAATAATGACGGCCTGCGTATCACTTGGATCAGTACGTACGGCGTCGTCCTCTTTGAATCAGATTATGATAAGGGCGTTATGGAAAATCATTTAGAACGTCCTGAAGTAAGAGCGGCTATTGCCAATGGGGAAGGCATGGCTGTCCGCGATTCACAAACCGTTTCCAAAGCCCTGTATTACTATGCCAAGCGATTGCCTGACGGGACTATTTTGAGGGTCAGTCTGGAACGGGATACCTTTTACGCCCATTTCCTGAACCTCCTTCCCTGGACGCTGCTCCTCTTGGGTCTGTCGGCCCTGGCCTGCGTTAGAGCGTCGCGGATTCTGACGGCGAGTCTCCTCAGCCCTCTGCGCCAGACGGCGCTCTTCATTCGGCAAATCAATGACGTCAATGTCAAGATGACCGAGCCGCCGCCTGTCGATCATGAGCTGCAGCCCTTGGTCGATAAGATTTTCTTTCAAAGTCAGACCATTACCGACAACCTGCGAAGTTTGGAGCAGCAGCGCAATATGATGCGCCTCATCATGGAAAACCTTCAAGAAGGCGTTATCCTGACCGATAAGACTTACGGCATCGTCGGTCTCAATCTCAGGGCGGCTCATTTTCTGGGAGCTGATAATACCCAGGCCCTGCTGCAGCGCAGTCTGAAAGAACTCGTTCCCGATGCGCCGTGGAGTCATTTGCAGCACTTAGAAAGGGTCTGTGAAGAAAAACTGACTCGGGCGGACCGCCTCTATCTGATGACCATACAGCCGGTCTATAAAGATGAAGATTTTTATGGGATGCTGTTTATCGTCGATGACGTGACGGAACAGGAACGGCGGGAACAGCTGCGGCGGGAATTTACGTCGAACGTATCCCATGAGTTAAAGACGCCCCTCACGTCGATCAGTGGTTTTGCCGAAGTCTTATCGACAGGTATCTGTAATAATAAAGATGATATCGTCCATTTTGGGACCCTCATTCGTAAAGAAGCCCTGCGCCTCCTGCAGATGATCGAAGAAATCATGCACCTGGCCCGCATCGAAGACGGGAAACGTCAGCTTAATATGGAAGACGTAAATCTTCGTGACCTCATCCAGGAAATTGTAGAATTCATGGAACCGGTCCTGATGGAAAAGAAGGTTACCATCCACTGTACGATGGATGATACGACGGTCCTTGCCGACCGCGGCCTGTGTCGGGAGCTCATCATGAACCTCCTCGACAATGCCGTAAAGTACAACCGTCCCGGCGGTCATGTCTACGTCGATGTCCGTCATGAAGGACACCGAGCCTTTTTGGTCGTCCGCGATACGGGTATCGGCATTCCGGAAGACAAGCAGAAACGCGTTTTCGAACGCTTTTACCGTGCCGACTCCAGCCGTTCCCAGAAAATCAAGGGCACCGGCCTCGGCCTTGCTATCGTCAAACACATTGTCGAACAGCATCACGGCACGATTGCATTGAAAAGTAAAGAAAATGAAGGAACAGAAATCACCATTACTTTCCAGGCCTGATCAGGTCTGGCAGGTAGTGGTGATTTTTTTACAATATTTTACATTGCATACATCCAAACCTTACATCCTGTTGATAGGATAAGACTGTATTCAGAATCAGGAACATCTTTCAGATTCTTTTATTTAAAGGAGAGGATTTTGTTATGAAGTTGAAAAAATTAGTTCTCATCGCTTTGGCAGCTACTATGGCTATTGGCGTTGCTGGTTGTGGAAGTCAGCAGCAGAGCAGTGATTCGTCAAAACAAGCGAGCGTTTCCGGAAGTATTACTGGCTCTGGTTCTTCGGCCTTGCTGCCTTTAGTTAAAGACGCAGCTGAAAAATTCAAGGCAGCGAACAAAGATGTTACCATTACCCTCAATGCCGGCGGTTCCGGTACGGGTCTGAAACAGGTTTCTGATGGTTCTGTTGATATGGGTAACTCCGACGTACCGGCTGAAACGAAACTCGATAAAGAAAAAGCCGACAAACTCGAAGACCATAAAGTTGCTGTTATGACCGTTGCTACGATCATCAACAAAGATGTAGGCGTTAAAAACTTGACGCGTCAGCAGCTGCAGGACATCTTCACGGCTAAAGTTACGAACTGGAAAGACGTTGGCGGTCAGGACATGCCGATCGTTTTGGTAACGCGTCCGAAGACCTCCGGTACACGTGCACTCTTCCAGAAATATGCTATCAACGGTGCTGAAGAAGCCGACAACAAATCCCTTGAAACGGATAACTCCGGCATTCTGATTCAGAGCGTTTCTCAGAACCCCGGTGCTATCGGCTATGTCGCTTTGCCGTACTTGCTGAACAATGATTCCGTCGGCGTCGTTTCCATCGATGGCGTAGAACCTACTTTGGAAAATACTTACAACGGTAAATACAGCGTATGGGGCTACGAACATATCTACACGAGCAAAGAACCGAAAGCTGCTGTTAAAGCCTTCATCGAATACATCATGGGTGACGAATACGGTAAACGTATCGAAGAACTCGGCTACGGTGTAAGCTCGAAGATGCAGACGAAAGAAGTTCATTAATTATTGGAGGAACGGGTATGAATGCAATCGAAACGGTGGTCCAGAGAGCCCATCGTAACGAGAAAGCAGCCAAAACGTTCATCACCATTTGCGGCATCGGTATGGCACTGGTGCCGCTTCTCATTGGCGCTTTTCTCTTTGTTAAAGGTACAGATACGTTTTTCACTTTCGGCCACAGCGTGACGGAATTTCTCTTTTCCGGTCAATGGAAACCTAGTGACACGGCCGAAGGCGGCGGTCAAGTTGGGGCTGCTATGTTCTTGGCAGGTTCACTGGTTACGTGTCTGCTGGCGTTACTTATTTCCTTGCCCTTCAGCCTGGCCTCGTCAATCTATATGACTGAAATCGCGACGCCCCAGCGGCGCCGCCTGATTCAGCCGGCTATCGAATTATTTACGGGCATCCCCTCTGTTGTTTACGGCTTTGTCGGCATGACAGTCCTCATTCCGGCACTGCGTCAGCTGTTTCCCATGCCGTTCGGCTTTTCCGTATTAGCTGCAGGTATCGTCTTGGCCGTCATGATTTTCCCGACGATTACGACGATGTCCGCCGATGCTATGGCAGCCGTTCCCAAATCGTGGCGCGAAGCTTCTTACGGCCTCGGCGCGACTCGTTGGGAAACGATTGCTCACGTCGTTTTACCAGCTGCTAAAAGCGGTATTTTCACCGGCATTATCTTGGGCCTGGCCCGTGCTTTGGGCGAAGCCCTGGCCGTTGCCATGGTTATCGGTCAGATGAAAGTCTTCCCGACGTCCTTGTTCCTGCCGGCCAGCACGCTTACGACGGCTATCTCAGCGGATATGGGGGGCGCAATGGAAGGCGGCGAATACAATGCCGCACTGTGGACGATGGCTTTGCTCTTGTTCTTGCTGTCGTTCCTGTTCATTTTTATTATCCACCAGATCAATGCCGCTTCCGAATTAAAAGGAGGACGGAGTTAATATGACAAGTATTGAAAACAAAAAAAGTAAAGATAAAATGATGACCGCACTTTTTACGTGCGGCGCAGCCTTTGCTGTCGTATTGCTGATTGCCTTCGTTCTTTACGTCGTCGTCAGCGGCGTAAGCGGCATGACACCGCAACTCTTATCCTTTACCGGTGCCGGCTTAGGAAACATGTTCTTTAATACGATTTATTTAGTCGTATTAGCCTTGGTTGCCAGTGCGATTATCGGTATTCCTGCCGGGATTTTCCTTGCTGAATACGCGAAAAAAGGCCGCATTACCCATTGGGTCCGCATGGCTGTTGAAACCTTGGCATCCCTGCCGTCTATCGTTGTCGGCTTGTTCGGCTACTTGGTCTTCATCGTCATGACCGGTTCCCAGTGGAACCTCATGGCCGGTGCTTTGGCCGTATCCATCCTGACCTTGCCCCTGGTTACGTCGGTTACAGAAGATGCCCTTCGCAACTTGCCGCCGAGCTACCGCAACGGCAGTTTGGGACTCGGCGCCTCCCATTGGCAGACCATTTGGCACGTTCTCTTGCCGGCTTGCTTCCCGCGCATCATGACCGGCCTCATCATGGCTGCCGGCCGCGGCTTTGGTGAAGCAGCTGCCTTGATGTTCACCGCCGGTATGTCGACGGATATCGACTGGAGCAACTGGGATATTACGACCAAGTCGAGTCCCCTTAACCCCTTCCGTCCCGGCGAAACCTTGGCCCTGCACATCTGGGCTCTGCGTACGGAAGCCCTTCATCCTGATGCAGCTCAACAGGCAGCGGCATCTTCGGCAATCCTGATGATCATGGTCTTGGTCTTCAGCTTACTGGCACGCTATTTAAGCTATCGAATCGATAAGAAAATGGGAGGAAATAACTAATGGCAGAAATTACTACAACCCTGACGGGTTTTGCGGCAGCCGACATTGAAAAGAAACGGGCTGCTGACGCTGTACAGGACGGCGCACACAGTGCAGCCGGTGCAGCAGAATACACCTTCGATGTCAGCAACATGGACCTCTTTTACGATGAGTACCAGGCATTGAAAGACATCAACATGAAAATTCGCAAAAATGAAATCACGGCTCTCATCGGCCCCTCGGGCTGCGGGAAATCGACCTTCCTCAAGACCTTGAATCGTATGAATGACTGGGTTGAAGGCTGCCGTGTCACCGGCGACATCCGCTTTGAAGGACAGGATATCTTCAAAGAAGTCGATCCCTTGGCCCTTCGCTACCGTGTCGGCATGGTTTTCCAGCAGCCGACGCCGTTCCCGAAGAGCGTTTATGAAAACATTGCCTACGGTCCCCGCGTCCAGGGTATCAACGATAAGAAGAAACTCGACGAAATCGTTGAACGAAGCCTGCGCCAGGCTGCCTGCTGGGATGAAATGAAGGATCGCCTCAGTAAGAGTGCTCTCGGTCTGTCCGGCGGTCAGCAGCAGCGTCTGTGCATCGCCCGTACTTTGGCGGCAGATCCGTCGGTCATTCTCATGGACGAACCGACGTCGGCTCTGGACCCGATTTCGACGCAGAAAATCGAAGATTTGGCCTTGGAATTAAAAGAAAAATATACCATTGTCATCGTTACCCACAGCATGCAGCAAGCCCGTCGTATTTCGGATAAAACGGCATTCTTCCTCTTAGGGGAACTTATTGAGTACGATAATACACTGGATATGTTCACCAATCCGTCGAATCCCAAGACTGAAGAATATATTACCGGCCGTTTCGGCTAAGAGGAGGAAAGGGACTAATGCTGGAAATTTATGAAAAAGAATTGGCCGAGCTGAAGCAGGATATGATCGGCTTGGGCATGAAAGTAGAACAGGCCGTAGAAAGCACATGGAAGGCCTTGGAACGCAAAGATGTCGAATTGGCTCAGCGTATCTTCGATGGCGACGATGCCATCGATGAACTGGTCAAATCGTGCATGAAAAAAGACTTGACGATTAGTTTGATGCAAGGTCCCGTGGCGGCTGATTATCGGAGCTTGATGGCGACGCTGAAAATCCTCTCCGACTTAGAACGTATTGCCGATCATTGCGCTGATATCAGCCACTACGTCATCCACTTGAAACAGACTAACCATGACGTACCCTTGCCGGCAGGCGTAAAGGAAATGTACGGTGTCATGTCCTCTATGGTCAGTGACGTCATCGACTTCTATAAAGAACGGGGCACGTCGTCACAGGCCGAATTCATGCGCGACAAAGACGATATCGTCGACCAGGCTTTCAACAATCTCATGGTTGATTTGTCGGCTGAAATGACCAAACATCCGGAAAACTCCAAGGACTACATCGATTTGGTCCTGGTTATCAAGTACATCGAACGAATGGCTGACCATGCAAACAACATTGCTGAATGGCTCATCTATCGCGATACGAATGAAATTCGGATCTAAGTGATAGGAATTCTGATAAGTACAAAGCCCTATAAGTTATGCTCGGCGTAACTTATAGGGCTTTGTTTCTGTAAAAAAACGTACGAGTCTTGGGCAGCGGCAAGGGGAATTACGGGACTCTTCCGAGATGGAGAGGAATCGACACCGTAAAGGGGAGACGGTGTCGGGCGAAAGCCTGCAGGCATATTCCCAAGATTTTCGTGTTTCGAGGAGGCTTTGAAAGGGCGAAGCAATTCAGGAGCCCTCTTTCTCCAGGTACGGCTTTGATGACTTGTGTGTATCAGGCTGCCTGCCGCCTGATACAGGGGGGCAATGTTGGGGTGGTTAAGGGGCTGTAAACTTTTGCTGAGAGGCTTTTAGGGCTGTTTAGAACGAAAAAAACGCAGCCCCGAATGGGAGCTGCGTTTTGATGTCTCGAAATTAATATTCCGGAGGCATATTCTTTTGGGTATGGGGCATGGAGAGAGCATCGCCCGGATATTGATGATATTTGACCGGCGATGATGTGAAACCCCGGCCGACGACTTCCGAGGCGTCGCTGATGATCATGAAGGCTTGAGGATCGAGTTTGTTGACGATTTCTTTGACTTTTGCCACTTCCGTCAGTTTGATGACGGCGTAGATGACTCGCTTGTCCTGCATGGTGTAGGCCCCCTGGCCGTGGATATAGGTGGCGCCATGGCCGATGTAGCGCATGAGAACCTGGGCGATAGGCGTCGAACGGTTGGAGATGATGAGGACGCTCTTTCTCTGTTTGAGGCCGAGGACGACCTTATTGGTAATGAAGGCGGCGATATAAATGGCGACGAAGGTCAGGACTGCCCGTTCCAGGGAGAACATGTAAGCCGCTGCCGACAGGATTACTAAGTTGAGGATCATCGTGACCGTGCCCATTTCCAGGGAATAGTATTTCTTGACGATGGCGCCGATGACGTCGAGGCCGCCGCTGTTGCCGTTGTATTTATAGATGATGCCAAAGCCGATACCCGACAGGATGCCGCCGGTAATGGATGAGAGCATGGGATCATCCATGATCTTCCACGTCGATAGGAAGGCCGTGGCGTCAGCCAACACCGAAAGCATGATGGTGCCGACGATGCTTAGTAAGGTGTACCGCCGTCCCATGAATTTATAGCAGGCAATCATGATCGGGATGTTGAGGATGAAGATCCCGGTCCCGACGGGAAGGCCTGTGGCGAAATAAACCATGATGGCTGCGCCGCTGATGCCGCTGCTCAATAAGTGGAAGGGAATGAAGAAGGCGTTCATCCCGATGACGACGACCAGGCTTCCGACAAAGGAGGCAATGTAAGGAACCGCTAATTCCCAAAGGGTCTGGGCTGGTAATAAGTTCTGAGCCGGTAATAAGTTTTTCATAATTTTTCCCCCAGTTCGAATGAAGAATTGTAAAGCAAAGGAAAAAACGGTATAATCATGATAGCATAATGAAGATTCTGTGCATTCGTACAGGATGCTGTGAAGGCAGTAAATCCCTGCTTTTGTCTCATTATAACATAGGAAAATTTTTAATCAATAAGGCAGTGCACATTTTATACATGGAGTGACAGTATGACTGAAATAGTAGAAACCGGATATGGAAAAATTAACTTGGCGTTGGCCATTACAGGCGTTCGAGAGGATGGTTATCACAATATCGATACGATCTTCCAATCCATCGGCCTCTGTGATAGGGTAACGCTGAAGGAAGCGGAGGAATTTCAGTTAACCTGTTCGGCTGCATCGCTGCCTTGTGATGAGACCAACTTGGCCTACCGAGCCTGGAAGGCACTGTGTCCGTATAAAAAGGACAATCACGGCGTGGCCATCCATATTGAAAAACAGATTCCCATTGCAGCCGGCCTTGCCGGCGGCAGTACAGATTGTGCCGCTGTCCTGCGCGGGTTGAATCGCCTGTGGAATCTCTCTTTATCACAGCAGGAATTGTGCCGCATCGGGGCCAAGCTCGGTGCCGATGTGCCCTTTTGTATTTGCGGCGGTACCATGCGCGGCACCGGAATCGGCGAACAGCTTCGCCCATTGACGCCCCTTCCGGCGTGGCCGGTGGCTTTGGTTCATCCTCGGGTCGCCGTAGAGACGAAACGAGCCTATGCTCTTTTTGACGGTAAAAAAGCGACGGCTGCCATCGATGTCGATGCCGTCGAAGAGGCTGTCGAAAAGGGGAATTTCGACTCCTTGACGGCCGCCATGGGAAATACCTTTGAAGAATTAGTGATGCCCGATGTGCCTCAAGTGGCTCAGTGTCGGAAGCGCCTTGCTTCTCTTGGCCTGACGCCGCTCATGGCCGGCAGCGGACCGACGGTGTTTGCCTTAGTTCCGCCGGAACGGGAAGAAGAAGTACGTCGCCAAGTGATGACTTGGACCGATGTCGATACGTATATGACCACTGTAGTGAAATGATGGGACGGTGAATGATACCCGATGCAAAAGCAGACCAAAAGGCAGCATGCTTTAGAGCCGATTAAATTAGATGCTTACAGACCGCTGCGTGAAGTCGTCAGCGAGGCTTTGCGGCAGGCTATTAAAGACGGAGTCCTGAAGCCCGGTGAACGGCTGATGGAAATTCAGTTGGCTGAAGAACTCGGCGTCAGCCGGACGCCCATTCGTGAGGCCATCCGCAAACTGGAACTCGAAGGCTTCGTCGTCATGGTGCCGCGGCGCGGAACCTATGTCGCCGATATTTCTTTGAAGGATATCGCTCAGGTTTTTGAAATCCGCAGCGCCTTGGAAGAACTGGCGGCCGGTCTTGCTGCCGAACGAATTACACCCGATGAATTGGAAGATTTGGAACGGATTCTCGTCGAAATCAATGAGTATATCGACAATGATCAGTTCGATAAGATCGTCGATGCCGATATCCGTTTCCACGACGTCTTGTACCACGCCAGCCGAAATCAGCGCTTAGTCGATATTTTGAACAATTTGCGTGAACAGATGCTGCGCTTTCGTTCCATTTCCATGCATTACCCCGGCCGTTTGGCTGCAACTTGGGAGGAACACCGGCAGATGGTAGAAAACATTGCCGATCATAACAGCGCCATGGCGCGAAAAGTAGCTAAAAAACATATGGAAAATTCAGAACGCACCCTGCTGAAAGGCATTCGTCAAGATGAGGAATCGGCTCGACGCGTCCATGAGTTGTTCCCACATCAAAATATATAAGGAAGGGACTTTCAAATGGGACATTTTTTACTCAATCATTTTCGTGATTTCCATGAGCGGTCAGAGCACATGGAAGATTTCGAAAACTTTCTCTATGTTTTGACGTATATTTTGTTTGTCTGTCTGTTTATACGCTCCCTTGTCGCCTTGTATATGGGACATTGGAATCTATTTTGATAGAAGGGTACTTTTTTTATGAAAACATATTCACTTCCCTTTGGAAAAGGGGAACAGCTCATTTCTCTCGATGAAACACACGTATTATATGATTTACATGGGACGCCGATCCCGGCCGTAACCGACGAGGCAGCCGCTGTCTTACAGGCCCTGCGCCAACCCATCGGCAGCCTTCCTTTAGCAGACGTCGTACAGCCCTCCGATACGGTGGCCATCATCGTCAGCGACATTACCCGTCCCGTCCATACGGCGCAGATGCTGCCGGTCATCGTCGATGAATTGAATCGGGTCGGTGTTCCTGACGCGCAGATTAAGGTCATTACGGCTCAGGGGACCCACCGGGCCCATACGCCGGAAGAAGATGAATTCGTCTGCGGCAAAGAGATGGTACAGCGCCTTACCATCATCAACCATGACTGCCGCGACAAAGAAAAACTCATAAGCGTCGGTACGACGACACACGGCAATGAAGTTTGTCTCAATGCCGAAGCCGTTCGGGCCGATAAGGTCATCGTGACCGGCGCCGTTTCTTTCCACCCCATGGCCGGTTTTGGCGGCGGCCGCAAGGCCGTTTTGCCCGGTATTGCCGGTTATGAAACGATCATGCGCAACCATGCCCTGGCTTTGACTGAAGATGTTGGCGGCGGCTGCAATGAACGCTGCGAAACGAGCCTTTTAGAAGATAATCCGCTTCACGACGATATGAAGCAGGCTGCACAGTTGCTGAACCCTTGCTTTTTGGTCAACACCGTCTTTTCGGCTGACGGCGAACTGGCTGAAGTTGTCGGCGGTCATTGGTATGAAGCCTGGAAGAAAGGCTGCGATGACCTCTTGGCCTTTGCCAGCGTGCCCATTGCTGCGAAAGCCGATATTACCTTGGCCTCGGCCGGCGGCTATCCTAAGGACATGAATCTCTATCAGAGCATGAAGGCGCCTATGAATGCCGTCTTTGCGACAAAGCCCGGCGGCACGATGATCCTGACCCTCGACTGCCCGGACATCAAAGAACCGGCCGTCTTTACGGACTGGTTCTTCCGCAGCGATATGACGGCTTTTGAACGGGACCTGCGGGCCGATTTCTCCATTCCTGCCTTTGTCGCCTTCAAGTCGCACTGCATTTTCCGCTCCATGCAGGCCGTCTATGTCGTAACCCGACCTGAAAATTTTGATATCATCCGCCAGAGCGGCCTCATTCCGGCAGCCTCCTTAGAAGAAGCCTGGAAAGAAGCACAGGCAAACCTTCCTGCTGATTATACCGTTACCGTCATGAGCCACGCGGCGGCGACCTTTCCCGTCCTGTAAGGCCCTCTTGGCTGTGGGATGAAGCATACCGATCATAAAGAAAGCTGTCATTTAAGACAGCTTCTTTTTTTATATAAATTTCGGAGACCTTCGCCTTTTCTTTAAGATAGATAGAAGATATAGATAAAATGATAAAGGGATATATGTTTTTTTGAAATTTTCAAGACAAATAGGGGGTGCCTGTACTATAATAGTCATAAATTCCAAGGCAGTTGCGCTGGGTGAAATTCCAGTTCCATTTCTGCTGAATACAAAGGGGAGCTTATGATGAAAAAATACAATCCGGTTACTGAAGAAGTGTTGGCGGCCTTAAAAGCCGTCGTTGGGGATAAATATGTCAAGACCGATCCGGAGGTCCTCGACGTGTATAAATCCGATGAAAGCCTGGCCCCGTCTTTTTGGAAGACGCCGGAAGTCGTCGTCCTGCCGGCCAATACGGAAGAAGTTTCCGAAGTCCTTAAAATTGCCAACCGCTTCGATGTGCCGGTTACGCCGCGCAGTGCCGGTACCAGCGTCAGCTGCGGTGCCGTTCCGGCTTATGAAGGCATCGTCCTCCTTATGGAACGGATGAACCGCATCCTTGAACTGAATGAAGACGGCATGTATATGATCGTCGAAGCCGGCGTTCGCACCATTGACATCCAAAATGCGGCCCGCGAAAAAGGGCTGCTCTATGCCGGTGATCCCTGCAGCTCTGACAGCTGCCTCATTGGCGGCAACTTGGCAACCAACGCCGGCGGCAACAAGGCCGTCCGCTATGGTACGACGCGCCATCAGGTCTATGCCATTGAAGCCGTCCTGCCGACCGGCAAGATCGTAAACCTCGGTGCGACCCTGCAGAAGTGTTCTACCGGTTTTTGCCTCGATCAACTCATCATCGGCTCTGAAGGTACACTGGGCATCATCACCAAGGCGACGTTGAAACTCGTCCCCCTGCCGCCGTATAAACTCGACGTCCTGGCCGTCTTCACCGATCTTGCCAAGGCAACGGCCTTAGTTCCGAAACTCATTAAAGCCGGCCTCAACCCGACGTCAGTCGAATTCATGGACAACAATTTCGTCCGCAGCGCCAGTGATTACAGCGACTTGAAGCTGCCTCATTATGAAGACGGCTGTTATGACATCATTTCCATCGAAACCTTCAATGAAGATGAATTGGATGACAAGATGGAAAAATTGGCCGCCGTCTGTGAAGAATGCGGGGCTACGGATATCGTTGAAGCCGACGACCGGGTATGGAAGGTGCGCCGCAACTGCCTGGAAAGTACGCGGGCCTTTTCCAAGATCGCCACGTCGGAAGATTTAGTCGTCCCGGTCCCTAAGATTGCCGACTGCATTCAGCATTTGGTCGAAGAAAGCAAAAAATACGACTTTCGCATTTTCTGCCTGGCTCATGCCGGTGACGGCAACCTGCACTTCCAAATCTTAAAATGCGACATGAGTGACGAAGATTGGAATCAGCAGCTCAAGGATTTCCGCGCGACGGCGTATACTTATGTATATAATTTAGGCGGCCGCCTGTCCGGCGAACACGGCATCGGTTTGAAACGACTCAAGTATATGGAAGAATATACGGACCCGGCTGAACTCGATCTGATGAAGACCCTGAAAAGTGCCGTAGATCCTAAGTGGATCCTGAATCCTGGCAAGGTCATTGAACAACCCTCTAATTATTGAGAATTTATTTTCATAAAATAGGTATAATAAATTAAGACTTTATTGTTTAAAGTTTGTACTTAATATTATAAAAAATAAACTTATTGCTAATAAAAAAACTATTGGACAACGGGAACTATTTCATGATATACTACAAAAAAACGATAATAAATATCAACAAATATTAAAAATATTAAAATAGTCAAAAGGAGATGTTGAGATGAACGCCATTGTAGTATATTCTTCGCAGACTGGCCGCACCAAACAGATTGCCCAAGCTGTTGTATCTGGTCTTCCCGAAGGGACGCCCTGCGTCAGCGTCGATGAAATGCCCGAAGATTTTTCCGGTTATGACTGCGTTTTTGTCGGCTTTTGGAGCGATAAAGACCAGGCCGATCCCAAGGGCCAGGAAGCATTGAAAAAGATCAAAAACGACAACGTAGCCGTTTTTGCCACTCTTCATGATGATCCCTATTCCGACCAGGCCTCTAAACACCTGCGCGGTGCCGTCGAACTCTTGCGGCCCGGCAGCGGCGTCATCGGCACCTATGTGACTTGGACGGATAAAGATAATTACATGCAGGCTCCTGTTGAAGGCGAAGATTTAAGTTTGGATCAGGCCCGCGCCTTTGCGCAGGATACGATCAGCCGCATTAAATAAGGAGCCCGAAGGCGATGAAAAGACCTCAGATTACCGTTGTAATCCGAGGTCTTTTTTGTAAGCGGCATTGCTTTGTTCCGGGCTGATATAGCCTTGTTCCGTCATGAGGGTCAGGACGATTTTTTGCCGAGCTTTGGCAGCCGGATAGTTCTGTAAGGGATTGTAATAGGTCGGAGCCTGAACGAGGCCGGCCAGCATGGAAGACTGGGCCAGGTCCAGTTTTTCCGGAGACGTCGTAAAATATGTCCGGGCCGCATCGTCGATGCCCGTGGCATTGGCGCCGAAGTAGGCCGTATTCAGGTAGATTTCGAGGATTTCATCTTTACTGTAATTCTGCTCCAATAAGAAGGCCATGACGAATTCCTGAGCTTTACGGGCGAAGGTCCGATCTTGAGAGAGAAAGACGTTTTTTACGACTTGCTGGCTCAGGGTACTGCCGCCTTCGACGGTTTCACCGGATTGGATATTGGTCAAAATGGCCCGGCCGATGCCGATGGGGTCGATGGCTCCGTGGGAATAGAAGCGGCGGTCTTCCGTGGCGACGACGGCGTGCTGCATCGGTTTGGAGATGGCTCCGATAGCGACGTAGACCGGGATTTTCTTAATCTTGGCGTCCATGGCCTGATGAAAGTGCAAATAGGGATACAGACTGGCTTCCAGGGGCTGAAGCGGTGCCGGCCAGGTTCCCTGAGGCTCGGTTGTTTCTTTTATCCGGGTCGTCGTACCCGCAGGCGGCTTGGTCGTCTTTGGCGCATCAAAGAGCAGATTCCAGCCGGCGCAGAGGACAAAGGCCAGGATGAAGATGGCGATGTATTTTCGTTTCATCAAATTCCTCCTATTAAACATCCCTATTATACTATAGTTTTGGGACTGATGGAACTTTGGCCGGCCGTTAAAAAACATGGAAAATTTTTATGCAAAATACTTGCATAATTTTTCTGCCTGATGTATACTATCAAACGTAGACAGAATAAACTTATCAACTATTGCAGTCGTTCATTCGATAGAGGAGGAAAATATCATGAGCAATACGAAAAAAGAGATTAAAAAAATTGTCCTTGCCTATTCCGGCGGACTCGATACATCGGTCATCATTCCCTGGTTAAAAGAAAACTACCCCGGTGCTGAAGTCATCGCTGCCTGTGCTGATGTCGGCCAGCCGGACGACTTTGAAGCCATTGAAAAGAAAGCCTATGCTTCCGGTGCTTCCAAAGTGTACGTCATGGATATCAAGAAGGAATTCATGGAAGAATACGTATGGCCGACGGTAAAAGCCGGCGCCGTCTATGAAGGAAAATACCTGCTCGGCACGTCCTTTGCCCGCCCGCTCATTTCTAAGAAACTCGTTGAAGTCGCTAAAAAAGAAGGGGCAGAAGCCATCGCCCACGGCGCTACGGGTAAGGGGAACGACCAGGTTCGCTTTGAATTGACGGTCAAAGCCTTAGCTCCGGAAATGATCCTTATCGCACCGTGGCGGATGTGGGACCTCAAATCTCGTGAAGACGAATTGGCTTATGCCGAAGCTCACAACGTTCCCATCGACTATAAATCAGAAGAAAATCCTTATCCCTACAGCATGGACTGGAATATCTGGCATCTGAGCCATGAAGGCGATGACCTCGAAGATCCGGCCAATGCTCCGAAAGACATGGTCTACATGGTCACCAAGACGCCGGAACAGGCTCCCGACGCTCCGGAATACGTTACCATCGACTTTGAACAGGGCATTCCCGTCGCTGTCAATGGTGCAAAACACGATGCCGTTACCTTGATCACGGTCCTCAATGAAATCGGTGCCCGCAACGGCGTCGGCATCGTCGATATCGTTGAAAACCGGTTGGTCGGCATGAAGAGCCGCGGCATTTATGAAAACCCGGGCGGCGCCATCCTCATGTATGCCCACAGAGAACTTGAATATCTCTGCCTCGACCGGGATACCTTCCATTATAAAGAAACGGCAGCCAACAAGTTTGCCGAACTCGTCTATGACGGCAAATGGTTCTCGCCGCTTCGCGAAGCCCTTTCGGCTTTCGTCGATGAAACGCAGCAGACCGTTACCGGTCAGGTTATTTTGAAACTCTACAAGGGCAATATCATCAGTGCCGGTTCGACGTCGCCGTATTCCTTATACAATGAAGAATTCGTCACCTTTGGCGAAGACGACGTATACGACCAGACCGATGCTGAAGGGTTCATCAACCTCTTCGGACTGCCCCTCAAGATGCGTGCCCTCATGAAGCAGCATGCGGAAAAACAGGGCAAACAGTAAGGAGCGAATGATATGAAGTTATGGGGCGGCCGGTTTACCAAGGCCACAGATAAAAGTGTAGAAGCGTTCAATGCGTCGATCCAGTTCGACTGCCGCATGTACGCTGAAGATATTTGCGGCAGCATCGCCCACGCGACGATGCTGGCTAAAGAAGGCATCATTTCGGAAGAAGACAAGGATGCCATCGTCAAGGGCTTGAAGGCTATTTTCCAGCAGATCGAAGAGGGGAAATTCGACTTTTCCGTTGAGCTCGAAGATATTCACATGAATATTGAAAAGCGCTTGACCGATGCCATCGGCGAGGCGGGTAAACGCCTTCATACGGGCCGCAGCCGCAACGACCAGGTAGCCCTCGACACCCACTTGTACATCCGTCGGGAAATCGCTGCCGTTGCCGACCTCTTGGTTAAACTCCAGGAGTCTCTCGTCAAGGCTGCCGAAAAGTACAGCGACGTCATCATGCCCGGTTATACTCATTTGCAGCGGGCTCAGCCGATCCTCTTCAGCCACCACCTCATGGCCTATTTCTCCATGCTGTCCCGTGACTTCATTCACTTGAAATATGCCTGGGACATGGCAGACATGATGCCCCTCGGCGCCGGCGCCCTGGCTGGCACGACTTATCCGCTCGACCAGCCCTTCGTAGCCGATGTGCTCAAGTTTGGCAAAATCTACGACAACAGCCTCGATGCCGTCAGCGACCGGGACTACATCATCGCCTTTTTGGAATTTGCTGCCGTCCTCATGATGCACCTCAGCCGGTTGTCGGAAGAATTCATCCTCTGGTCGAGCTCTGAATTTAAGTTTATCGAACTCGATGACTCTCACTGCACGGGTTCATCCATCATGCCGCAGAAGAAGAATCCCGATATCTGCGAACTCGTCCGCGGCAAGACCGGCCGTTTTTACGGCCACCTCATGGGCGTCCTGACCATGATGAAAGGGATTCCCATGGCCTATGATAAGGACATGCAGGAAGATAAAGAAGGCGTCTTTGATGCCATCGATAATTTGAAATTTGCCCTGACCATCTATGCCGCCATGATTGACAAAATGACCGTCAACGGCGAGCATATGCGGGAAGTGCTGGAAAGCGATTTTTCCAATGCTACCGACATGGCCGACTACTTGGCCAAGAAAGGCCTTCCTTTCCGCGAAGCTCACGCCGTCGTCGGAAAGGCCGTCCACTACTGCATCGAACAGGGCAAGGTATTACAGCAGTTATCGCTGTCAGAGCTCCAGGCCATGAGCCCGCTCTTCGCCGAAGATATCCATCATTACTTGGATATCGAAACGTGCGTCAAACAGCGTAACACATATAACGGCACGTCGCCAGCGTCCGTAGCGCGTCAGTGTCAGGCCGGCTTCGATACGATTGCCGGTGAACAGACTCAAATCGGCACGTGGGACGATGTCGTCTCCTCTGTCTATGAACTACTGAAGTAACAACGATTGAAGCAAAAAGGAGTTGTCTCTAAAGGCAGCTCCTTTTTGTTTGGAGCAAAGGCCGCCGGGGAACAATTACTTGTCATATGGCCTTTCAATAAGGTATAATAAAAAAGCATGAAAAAAATTATAAAAAAAATTACGAAAAATTTATTTATCTTACTCGTAACAGGAAAGGAGGGGCCTGCCTATGTCACAGACCGCACAAACGACACTGGCTCATGACGTTTCATTCAACGGTATCGGCCTGCACGCTGCAAATGAAGTTCATATGGTACTGCGCCCGGCTCCGGCTGATACAGGTATTGTTTTTATTCGGACCGATTTGCCGGAAAAACCGTCTGTACAAGCCCATCTGACGAATGTAACCAATACGATGCGGGCGACGACCCTGGAAAAGGGAAGCGCCAAGGTCTTTACGGTAGAACATCTGCTGTCGGCCCTTTATGGGATGGAAATAGACAACTGCTTCGTCGAAATGGATTCCGTCGAACCGCCCGTTGCCGATGGCAGCAGTCTGACCTTTGTCAAACTTATTGAAGAAGCAGGAGTCCGCGAACTCGATGCGCCGCGCCGGCCGCTGGTCATACAAAAGCAGCATCTCATCCAGGACGGGGATAAGTTCATCGCCCTCGTGCCCTATGACGGATTCCGCATTACCTTCACGTCCATCAATCCGCATCCCATGCTGGGCGTCCAGTTTTTTGACGAGATTGTCACCAAGGCTTCGTACATTGAGCAGATTTCCTTTGCCCGGACCATCGCCTTTACGGAAGAACTGGAAATGCTGAAGAAACTCGGCCTTGGCAAGGGGGGTACTATTGAAAACGTCGTCGTCTACGACAAGACGTCGTGCCTGTCCGTTCCGCGCTCCGATGACGAATTGGTCCGCCATAAGGTGCTCGACATCGTCGGTGATTTGTCGCTGCTCGGAAGACCGATACAAGGACATGTCATTGCCGTCAAATCGAGCCATAACTTAAATAACCAGCTGACACATCAGATTTTTGAAGAACTACAGTGAGCTAAGGAGGAATTCTCATGACTTTGGAAGTAACTGATATTATGGAAATTTTGCCGCATCGCTATCCCATGCTGCTTATTGACCGGATCATTGAATTGGAACCGATGAAATATGCCGTCGGCATCAAGAATGCGACCTTTAATGAGCAATTTTTCCAAGGCCACTTTCCGGGCAAGCCGGTTATGCCGGGTGTCCTCATTGCCGAAGCCATGGCCCAGGTCGGCGGCATTGCCCTCTTATACCCCGAAGAAAACCGCGGCCTCATTCCCTTCTTTACGGGAATCGATAAAATCCGCTTCCGCCATCCCGTCATCCCCGGCGACCAGTTGGTCATGCGGGCTGATATCGAAAAGGTAAAGGGCCGTATGGGCAAGGTCAAGGCTCAGTGTCACGTCGGCGATACTCTCTGCGCCGAAGGGGAATACCTCTTTGCCCTCATGCCGGGACAGAATCCGAAGAAATAATCGATAAAAGAAAGCTTTATGTTGAAAAGACACCTAAAATGGGTGAATTCATCAGCATAAAGGGGAATATTGCGGGAAATGGCTTGATTTTGCCGGGCGAAATAAAGCGCCCTTCCTGCGACTGTATAGATAGATGTTTATGAATTTAAGCGACTGCCCGCCTTGGGCAGGGAAGCGAGGAGTGACTTTAATGACCGAGGAAATGAATAACATGCGCCAGAGCATGATACATCCGACGGCTGTTATAGACCCGCAGGCAAAAATCGGCGCCGGTGTTAAAATCGGACCGTATGCCGTTATCGGGCCTCACGTCACCATTGGTGACGGAACAGAAATCATGGCCCACGTTACGATCGACGGTTGGACGACGATTGGTAAGGACTGCCGGTTTTTCCCGAGCTGTTCCATCGGTTCGGAACCGCAGGATTTAAAATATCACGGTGAAAAGAGCTTTCTGATCATCGGCGACCGCTCGGTATTCCGGGAATTCGTCACGGTCAGCACGGCGACGGGCGAAGGGGAAGAAACGAGAATCGGCAACGACTGTCTGTTCCAGGCCTGTACCCATGTAGCCCACAACTGCGTCGTCGGCAACCACGTCATCATGAGCAACTGCGCCGGTCTTGCCGGTCACGTTACCGTTGAAGACCGGGTCGTCATCGGCGGTATTGCCGGTGTCCATCAGTTCGTCAAAATCGGCCGCAACAGCATGATCGGCGGCCTGGCTAAGGTCGTACAGGACATTCCGCCCTTCGTCATCGCCGACGGTCAGCCGGCGCGCTGCATCGGCCTGAACAGTGTCGGCCTCTCGCGGGCCGGTGTTCCCGAAGACGTCCGTCGGGAATTGAAAAAAGCATTCCGCATCTTGTACCGTTCGGGTCTCAATTTGCGCCAGGCTATTTTTGAAATGGAACAGGAATTGGACAGTTCCGAAGAAGTAGAACATTTTCTCCGTTTTCTCCGCAATGCCGACCGCGGTATTTGCCGGGGAACCAAAGACTAGGCAACAGCCAGTGAGTAAAAGGGGTGTCGCACCTGCGATAGCCCTTTTTTTACTGACAAGAGACCTGTTTTTTTGTATAATGATAGAGATAAACATTTCTCTTTATGAATAAGGATGATTGCTATGGAAAAAGTTGGACTCTTGGCCGGTATCGGTAAGCTTCCTGTCGAATTTATGCGTGCTGCTAAGCATTTGGGATATGAAGTCGTCGTCATCGCCGTCGTCAGCGATGTTGAACCGGAATTGGCGGCTGAAGCCGATACATATTACGAGATCAACGTTGCTAAGTTGGATAAAATCATTAAGACCCTCAAAAAAAATGACGTCTCGAAGGTTACGATGATCGGCAAGGTCACCAAGGAAATCCTCTTTAAGGGCCTGAAATTTCCTGATTGGAGGGCCATTAAGCTCTTAGCCAAGCTGCATAACCGTAAAGACGATACGATCATGCTGGCCATCGTCGATGAATTGGCCAAAGACGGCCTTGAAGTCGTTGACCAGACCCTGTACCTGAAAGACCTCATGCCGGACATGGGCGTCTTGTCGCGCCGAAAACCGACGGAAGAGGAAGAAGACGATATCCGCTTCGGCTTCGTAACAGCTAAGGCTATGGGCGGTATGGATATCGGCCAGACCGTTGTCGTCAAGCATAAGGCCGTCATGGCTGTCGAAGCCATCGAAGGCACCGACGCATGCATTCGCCGCGGCGGGGCTCTCGGCCGTGAAAAATCGGTCGTCGTCAAAGTGGCAAAGCCCAATCAGGATCCGCGCTTTGACGTGCCGGCTGTAGGCCGGCAGACCGTGTTATCCATGATTGAAAGCAACTGCAATGTCCTGGCCATGGAAGCCGGCCGCACCCTCTTTGTCGAACAGGACGAAGTCCTTCGCCTGGCGGACAGCCACGGCATCGTTATCTGTGCTGTTGATAAAAACTTTTGACGGGAGTTCCTATGAAAATTATGTTTTCGGCCGGCGAGGCTTCGGGCGATCTCCACGGTGCCAACCTGGCACGGGCCTTGAAACAACTGGCACCGGATATCGAGCTGCTCGGCATGGGCGGCGAAAAGATGAAAGACGCCGGCGTCGATATCGTCTATGATATCGCCAATCTGGGCGTCATCGGTATCGGCGAGATCATCCGCAAGATCCCCTTTTTCTTTCGCCTCCGCGATTTTCTGGTCGACACCATGCGTCGGGAAAAGCCCGACGTCTTGGTCTGCATCGACTATCCGGGCTTTAATATGCGCCTCATCAAGGCCGCCAAGGCAGCCGGCATCCCTGTCATTTACTACATCTTGCCGACCATTTGGGCCTGGCATAAGAGTCGGGGAAAGACGATTGCAAAATACACCGATTTGGCCATTTCCCTCTTTCCCTTTGAAGCCAAGCTCTATGAAGAGATAGGGACAAATGTCCTCTATACGGGGCACCCGCTCCTGGACAGCGTCCATCCGAGCCTGAGCCGTCACGACGCCTTCGTCCGCTTTGGCCTCGATGAAGCTAAAAAGACGGTCCTCCTCATGCCGGGAAGCCGCGTTCAAGAAGTACAGAGCCTCCTTCCGTGCATGCTGGAAGGGGCGAAACAGATTGCCCGCAGCCACGGGGACGTGCAGTTTCTCATCCCGCGGGCTACGACGATAGACAAGGCCATGCTCGATGAGATCATCGAAGCCTCCGGCGTGACCGTTACCGTCGGGGAAGGCGCTGTCTACGATATGATGAATATCAGTACGGCAGCCGTCGCGGCCTCGGGTACGGCAACCCTTGAGACGGCCCTCATGGGCCTTCCGACCCTCCTGGTGTACCGCGTCAACCGCCTGACTTATTGGCTTTCAAAGATATTGGTGCATATCGAGAGCATCGGCCTGCCCAACATCATCATGGGCCGCAGGGTTATTCCTGAACTGTGGCAGGATGAGGTGACACCTGATCACATTGCCGACGCCGTCCTTCCCATGCTGGACGACGGGCCGCGCCGCCGTGAGCTCTGTGAGGACCTTTCCGCCGTGCGCCGCACGATGGGGGAATCGGGGGCTGTAATGCGTACAGCCCAGGCTGTCTTAACTTTTGCAAGAGAAAGAGGTATTCATGAAGCAGTACAATAGTTGGCAAGGTTATAAAAGATTATTAGCTTTCATAAAGCCCTATAAGGTGCGGCTCACTTTTGCCGTCATCTGTATGGCCCTGTCCGGGGCGAGCAACGTCGTCGTTCCCTGGCTGATAAAGGATGTCATCGATAAGGTATTGGCCAATAAAGATATTTATACCCTGAACCTCATCGTCATCGGCATCTTGGTCCTGTTTTTACTGCGCGGGTTCTTCTATTTCGGCGAACGCTACCTCATGAGTTTCGTCGGCCAGAAAATCGTCAACGATATCCGCGAAAAACTGTACCGCCATTTACAGACCCTGTCCCTGTCTTATTTTGACAAGCATAAGACGGGCAATATCATGAGCAACCTGACCAACGACGTCACGGCGCTCCAGACGGCTATTGCCGGCAATCTCATCTCCTTCGTCCAGGAAGCGGTCATCCTCGTCGGCTCCTTAGTGTCCATGATTTTCCTCTACTGGAAGCTGACCCTCCTGACCTTGGTCATCGTGCCCCTCGTCGTCTTTACGATCAACTTCTTCGGGTCCCGCCTGCGCAAGGCCGGTCACGACGTACAGGGCAAGATGGCAGACATCACGTCCCTTCTCGAAGAGGCCATTTCCGGCATCCGCATCATTCGTTCCTTTAACCGCGAAGATTTTGAAATCCGGCGCTTCATGCTGCAAAACGACCGCAATTTCTGGGCTCTCATGAATACGACCCGGCTGACGTCCTTATTGACGCCGTTCATCCAATTCTTTGCAGCCATCGCCGTGACCGGCATCATCTGGTACGGCGGCATGAGCGTCATCAACGGTGAAATGACGGCCGGCGCCTTGATCGCCTTCCTCATCTATGCCATTAACCTGGCCAATCCCGTTCGCCGCATCAGCGAAATTTACGGCGATATCCAAAAATCCCTGGCCGCTGCAGACCGCGTCTTTGAAACGATCGACACCGTGCCTGACGTCAAGGAAAAAGAAGGGGCCATGGTTTTGCCGCAGGTCAAAGGGGAAGTTACCTTTGATAAGGTTTCCTTTGCCTACGATGAGAACCATCCGGCTTTGACCGATTTTAATCTCGAAGTCCGTCCGGGCGAAGTCGTCGCCCTGGTCGGCCCCAGCGGCGCCGGAAAATCGACGGTAGCCAACTTGCTGCCCCGCTTTTATGACGTCACCTCCGGGAGTCTTCGCATCGACGGCATCGACGTCCGCGACGTCACCTTTTCGTCCCTGCGCCAGCAAATCGGCCTGGTTCCCCAGGAAACGATGCTGTTCAATGCGACGGTTCGGGAAAACATCCTCTATGGCCGCCTCGACGCGACGGAAGAAGAAATTGTCGCCGCGGCTAAGGCTGCCAACGCCCACGAATTTATTCAGCGCCTGCCCGGCGGCTACGACGCCCTCGTCGGCGATCGGGGCAACTCCCTGTCCGGCGGTCAGCGTCAGCGCATTGCTATTGCCAGGGCTATTCTTAAAAATCCCCGCATCCTTATCCTCGATGAAGCGACGTCAGCTCTCGATACGGAAAGTGAAAAAATCGTTCAGGCTGCCCTGGACCGGCTCATGGAAGGCCGGACGGCTGTCGTCATTGCCCATCGCCTGAGCACGGTCCGCAACGCTGACAACATCGTCGTCATCGACCACGGACACATCGTCGAAACGGGGACCCATGCGGAATTATTGGCCAAAGAAGGCCTGTATGCACACCTCTACGCCGTTCAATTTAACGATAAGAAAGAAGCTTCAGAGGATTGATCATGATGAAGAATCTAAAATCCCATCCGATGTACTGGCTGTATAATATTATCCTTCTCATTTACTGGGCAACCCTCATTCCCATGTTGATTTACCGCCTGATTCACGAAGAAGGGTTCTATCAGCGCATCAAACAGAGCATCGGATTCTTACCGGATGAATTAAAAGAAAAAATATCGAATCGCCACGCCATTTGGGTCCACGCCGCCTCGGTCGGTGAAATCGTAGCGGCCAGCCCCATTGTGCGTGAAATGCGAAAGAGCCATCCCGACGAAGTCATCATCGTATCGGTCGTTACGGCGACGGGATTCCGCATGGCCCACCAGATCATCAAAGGCGCCGACGGGATCCTCTATTTCCCCTTGGATCTGCCCTATCTGACCAACCGCATCTTGACTATTATCAACCCTCGGGCCATCGTCTTGGTCGAAACGGAAATCTGGCCGAATTTTCTGCGCATCGCCGCTGACAAGCACATTCCGGTCATGATGATGAACGGCCGCATCAGCCAGCGCAGTGCCGTTCGCTACCGTTTGATCACCTTCTTTACGCGCCGCGTCTTGTCGACGATTCGCATGTTCTGCATGCAAAGCTATATCGATGCCCAGTACATCATCGACATCGGTGCCGATCCCAACAAGGTCATCGTCACGGGCAATACCAAGTATGACCAGACCTACGGTATCGTAACGGAAGAGGAAAAGAAGCGCTTCCTTCATGAACTCGGATTTGACGAAGGCAGTCCTCTCATGATTGCCGGCAGTACCCATCGGGGAGAAAACAGCTCGGTATACAAAGCCTTTGTGAAGATTCGCGACCACTTCCCCGATGCCAAATTGATTATTGCACCGCGCTATATTTATCAGGCCGATCTCATCGTCGATGAAGGCATCAAGCATGACGTGACCATGGTTAAGCGCAGCGACATGATGGCCGGAAAATCTGTTCGGGCCGAATATGACGGCGTCGTCCTCGATACCATCGGTGAGCTTGGACGGGTGTACAGCTTAGGCGATTTAATCTTCGTCGGCGGCAGCCTGGCCCATATCGGCGGCCACAACATCCTCGAACCGGCTGCCCACGGGAAACCGATTGTTGTCGGCCCGAATATGTTCAACTTCGTCGAAATCTTTGAACTCCTCAGCCGGCACGGTGCCTGCGTCATGGTAAAAAATGAAGAGGAATTCATCGAAACTTGCTTGGATATCCTGGTCAATCCCGACCGGGCCGAAGCGATGAAGCGAAATTGTATTGCCGTCGTTAAAGAAAATCAGGGGGCAACCCGTAAGAATTTGGATAAACTGCAGGAAATGCTTGAATCGATTCAGGCCGGGAGGTGAGTCTATGTCCTTGAGAACGACCGGAGCCGCATACTTTCACTACTTGACGGGAAAGCAGCGGCATCACTGGTGGGACTGGCCGGCACTGCTCCTTCTCCGCGGTGCGGCCTGGATTTATCGAAAGGCTGTGGTCATGAAATACCGTTCCTTTGCTAATCACCGTGAGCGCCAGGAACGGCTGCCGGCTGTCGTCATCAGCTTAGGCAATATCACCGTCGGCGGGACGGGGAAGACGCCCATGGCTTGTATGCTGGCTAAAGAACTCGCTGCCAGGGGACTTCGCGTGGCTCTCCTCAATCGGGGCTATCGGTCTGACAGCGAGAAAGGCGGAGCCTCGATTATGTCCGACGGCCGCATGGTCCTCCTTTCCGCTGAAGAAGGGGGCGACGAAGCGAGCCTCATGGCTCGGAGCCTGATGGGCATTCCCGTCCTCGTCGGCCGGAATCGGGCTGTCAGCGGCCGCATGGCTGTTGAAAAATTTGACTCCCAAGTTCTCATCCTCGATGACGGATTCCAGCACTGGCAGCTCTATCGCGATGTCGATATCGTCCTCGTCGACGGGACCAATCCCTTTGGCAACGGCCACGTTCTGCCGCGGGGCATCCTGCGCGAACCCTTGGAACATCTGGATAGGGCAGACCTGTTCGTCATTACCAAAGTCGATCAGATAAGCCGGGATGATATAGACGCTATTACGGCCGACCTTCGGCGGTATAACCGGACGGCGCCGGTGGCCTTATCGGTCCACAAGCCTTCCGCCGTCGTTCCCTTTTTGAATTGGAATCGGGGCCTTCATCCGGAAGAAGCCATGCCGGCCGTCTTTTCGGACCATCCGGTCGTCGCCGTATCGGCTCTCGGCAATCCCGCCTCTTTTGAAGAGACCCTGCGCAGTGCCGGCTTTACCGTAGCCGACGTCCTGCGCTATGAAGACCACCATCATTACGGACCGTCCGATATCCGGCGGATGGCTGAAATTGCCGCTGAAAAGAAGTGCTTTTTAGTGACGACGGAAAAAGATGCCGTCAAGCTTCCGGCGGACCTCGTGAAAGAATACGACCTTCCCTTATACGTCTTGGCCATTACCCTTGACATCGTAGAAGGGAAAGAAAAAATAGATGCCGTCTTGCAATCTGTATTGGAGGATAAACTATGAATTTTGTATGCATCATTCCCTCGCGCTACGCCTCGACGCGCCTGCCGGGGAAACCCTTATGTGATATTGCCGGCAAGCCCATGGTACAGCGCGTGTATGAACAGGCTTCAAAAGCTTCTAAGCTGACGGCTGTCGTCGTCGCCGTCGACAATCCTAAGGTCTATGACAGGGTCGTCTCCTTTGGCGGTCATGCCGTCATGACCCGGGAAGATCATGCTAACGGGACGGACCGCCTGGCAGAAGCCGTCGGCCACTTTCCCGATGCCGATGTCATCGTCAACGTTCAAGGCGACGAACCGCTCATTGCGCCGGATGTCATCGATGATTTGTGCCGGGTCTTTGAAGAAGATCCTTCCTTGACCATGGCGACCGTGGCGGCACCGCTCCAAGAAGAAGAATACGATGAACCGAGTGCCGTAAAGGTCGTCCTCAATCGGCGCGATGAAGCCATGTATTTTTCACGGTCTCTCATCCCGTATCCGCGCCATTCTTTTGAAGATGCCGGGATTCAGCCCTATAAACATATCGGAATTTATGCCTACCGCCGGGACTTTCTCTTAAGCTATGCTGCCATGGACCCGACGCCGGCAGAAAAAGTCGAGTCCCTCGAACAGTTGCGAGTTCTCGAAAATGGTTATAAGATAAAAGTGATAAAAACGCACCATCAATTCATTGGCATCGATACGCCGGATGATCTCGAACGCATCCGCCGTTATTTTGTCGAATCTGCTCATAAAGGGGAATAAGACTATGGAAACAGTGAAACAAATTCATGTTGGCAATACGCTTGTCGGCGGCAATGGCAGCCTGTTCGTCATGGCCGGTCCGTGTGTCATCGAAGATCCGGAAAGAACCCTCAAAATCGGTCAGACGATGAAAGAAATTTGCGAACGCCTGGGCCTGCCCTATATCTTTAAGGCCTCCTTTGATAAGGCGAACCGCTCGTCCTTTTCATCTTACCGCGGGCCGGGACTCAAAGAAGGGCTGCGCATTTTAGGCGATATTAAGAAGGAACTTCAAGTTCCCGTTGTCAGTGACGTCCACGAAGTCCACCAGGTAGAAGCCGCCGCCGAAGTCCTCGATGTCATCCAGATTCCGGCTTTCCTCTGCCGTCAGACCGACCTCGTCGAAGCCGCTGCGGCAACGGGAAAATGCGTCAACGTAAAAAAAGGCCAGTTCCTGGCTCCGGAAGACATGAAAAATGTCGTCGATAAAATCGTTCACTCGGGCAATGAAAATATCATGCTTACCGAACGGGGCGTCAGTCTGGGCTACCACAACCTGGTCGTCGACATGCGCTCCTTCCCGATTATGAGAAGCTTTGGCTATCCCGTCGTCTTCGATGCCACCCACAGCGTCCAGCTGCCGGGCGGTGCCGGCACCAAGTCGTCGGGCCAGCGCCAATTCATCGGCAACTTAGCGCGTGCCGCTGCCGGTTCCGGCATCGACGGCGTTTTCATGGAAGTTCATGATAACCCGGCCGAAGCCCTCAGCGACGGACCGAATATGCTGTACTTATCGCAGGTCGAAGGCGTCCTCCGCGATATGGCTGCTATTCGCGACATTGCCAAAAACAGCGTAAGCACGGAAATGTGAGGGGAATCGATATGATGGATATTTTAGAAGAAGCAAGAGACGTGCTTCATCAGGAAGCACAGGGAATTGAAAATTTAATTCCGACATTGGATCAGAATTTCGTCAATGCCGTAAACCTTATCATGCAGTCGAACGGCCGGGTCATCGTTACCGGCATGGGAAAATCGGGCCACATTGCCCGCAAAGTGGCAGCTACCTTGTCGAGTACGGGGACGCCGTCGATTTTCCTCCATCCTGCTGAAGGGATTCACGGTGATTTGGGCATGGTTACGGCCGACGATATCGTTCTCGCCTTTTCAAACAGCGGCGAAACTGTTGAAATCCTCAACACCTTGCCGTCCCTGAAGCGAATCGGGGCCAAACTCATCGCCGTCGTCGGCAATCACAATTCGACCCTGGCCAAACATGCCGATATCATCCTCGATGCCTCCGTTGAAAAGGAAGCCTGCCCCTTAGGACTGGCTCCGACGACGAGCACGACCGTCTCTTTGGCCCTCGGCGATGCTCTGGCCGTGGTACTCCTTACGCAGCACCACTTTACGAAAGAACAATTCGGAATCTTCCATCCCGGCGGAGCCTTGGGCAAGAAACTCCTGCTCACTGTCGACGATGTCATGCATAAAGGAGCCGACAACCCGGTCGTCACCGAAGACAGCAGCGTTCAGGACGCGTTGTTCCTGATGACGGAGAAGGGCCTCGGCGCCGTTTCCGTCGTCAATGAAGACGGCATCCTTATCGGCCTCGTTACCGACGGCGACGTTCGCCGCGGCCTGGAAACGGGCTCTAATTTCCTGCAGTGGCCCGTCGACGCCATGATGACCAAGAATCCGCGAGTCATCGTCAATCATAAACTGGCGACAGAAGCCCTGCACATCATGGAAAAGAATCAGCCTCGTCCGATTACGGTCCTGCCCGTCGTCGATGAAGACCAAAAAGTCGTCGGCATGGTCCACATTACGGATTTACTGCGACAGGGAGTGGTCTGATGGGCTTTTTGACACACGTTAAAATGCTGGCCCTCGATGTCGACGGCGTCCTGACCGACGGCATCATCTACTACAGCCCGTCGGGCGATGCCATGAAAGGTTTTTCTGCCCGCGACGGCATGGGGATTTCCCTGGTCCGGGCGGCAGGGCTCAAGACGGCTCTGGTTACGGGCCGCCGTTCGCCCATGGTTGAACAGCGGGCCAAGGATTTACACATTGATTACGTACTGCAGGACTGCTCGCATAAACTTCGGTCTATGCAGCAATTATGCAGTGAAATCGGTCTCTCCCTCGATGAAGTCGCTTACATGGGAGACGACCTGAACGACGTCGAACTCATTGCCAATGCCGGATTTGGTGCAGCACCCCTCGATGCCTGCGAAGAAGCACGAAACTCGGCCGCTTTTGTTTCTGCCTATCCCGGAGGCCACGGAGCCCTCAGGGAGTTTGCCGAATATATTTTAAAAAGCCAACATGTTTGGGATGACGTTTTGCGTCGTTATTTGGGGGATTCGGCATTTAACTTGCGCCAATAAGAAAGGAGAGTCTGTACTGTGGGGAAGGAATGGCAGTACCACGTTGCTCGCGGATTTGGAAAGTTCCTCTGTTGTCTTCCATATCCGGTCATTATTTCTTTGGGCCGTACACTCGGTCCTTTCGTAGGGAAACTTATGAAAAAGCAGCGCGAACGCGGTATTTTCCAAATTCAGCGCGGCCTGGAATGCAGCCGGCCCGAAGCGGAAGTCATCATGACTGAAGTCTTTCGCAATCTGGGACAGTCGCTGATGGAAATTCTTTATACACCGCGGCTGAATCCCGGCAATATCCGAGAATACGTCACGCTCGACCACCCGGAACGGCTCGACGAAGCGATGAAAGAGGACAAGGGGGTCATCGTCCTCACGGCGCACATGGGCAACTGGGAATGGCTCGGCGCCTTGGCCATGTACGGCTATCCGGCATCGACGATTGTCAAAAACCAGGCCAACAGCGCCGTTACGAGGCTGCTCAATGAAAACCGGGAAGGCATGGGCCTCGAGGTCTTTGCCCGCGGCGGCAATGAGATGATCATCGCTGCCCGCGCCCTGAAGCGCAAGAAGCTCCTCGGCTTTTTGGCCGACCAGGACGGCGGCTTTTACGGCGTGCCCCAGCCCTTTTTGGGCAAGATGAGCTCGACGCCTAAAGGACCTGCCATGTTTGCCCAAAAATTTCATTCGCCCATCATTCCGGTCTTTACCATTCACGATGAAAACCACCGCACCCACTTGGCTATCGGGGAAATCATGCATTATGAAGACACGGGCGATAAGGAAGCCGACATTGCCCGCATGACCCGCAAGATGGCGGTCATTACGGAAAACTTCATCAAGGAACATCCGAATGAATGGCTGTGGTTCCAGCATCGCTGGAGTACGGAGCCGGAAGAAATCATTGCATTACAACAGAAACCGGAGGCGCATATCGATGATAGCCGAAAAGCTGAAAAAGAATAAAATTTCCCTGATTGCCGTCATCGCCGTCATCGGTTTTGCTGTCATGCTCTATGTCTTCATGAATCCCAATACGTCGGAAGATACGATGGTCAGTCCCGATAAACTCGTCGAATTTGAAGGGTCGGAACTGGAAGAAAAGAATGAGGGAAAACTGGTTTGGCGGCTGACTGCCGATAAGATTCAAATCGATCCGGATACGCAGATCATGTACTTTACCAATCCGAAAGCGCTGATCGTCGCCGAAGACGGGACACAGATGACCATTACCTCTGAAAAGGGCATCGTCGACCGTGAAAAGAAGACCATTGAAATCAAGCAGCCCGTAAAGGCCGAAACCGATAAAGGCGATACGTTGCAGACCGAAGGCAGTGTGTATTATAATATGGATACGCGTATGATTAAAGGCGGCAAAGTCGTGATGGAGCGCCATGACAATACGACGCTGAAAGCAGATGCTTTTGAAACAGACAGCAGCCTGACCAAGGTCTTGCTGACCGGCCATGCGCAAGTGACAAGGGGAGAATAATTATGATGGAATTACTTGGAAGAAAATTAGCAGCTGCCGCCCTCATGGGGTCCTTGATACTTCCGTCTGTCGGGGTCATCGCTGCCGACAACAACGGTAATCCTGCCGTATCGGTTACGGCAGACAAGCTCGAATACAACGGCAAGACCCAAGTCGCAACGGCAACGGGCAACGTCGTCATCGTCCGCGACCAGGCGACGATGACCGGGAATAAAGGCGTCTACAATTTAAAGACGTCTGAAGCCGATATGGAAGGCAACGTCGCCGTTCAGCAGCCGAATATGCAGCTCAATTCGGATAAAATGCACTCGACGAACCGCAACTATATCGTAGCAACGGGCAACGTCCACGGCGTTTATGAAGATAAAAAAGTCCGCGGCGATAAGGTCGAATACTACCTCGATAAAGATTACAGCATTGTCACCGGCAACGGCTATCTCGAAGCCCAGGGTTCTCAGATGTGGGCCGACCATATCGATGCCTGGTTCAAGCAGATAAAGGCCGTCGGCACGGGCAGCGTCCATATCGAATCGCCGGCAGACAACCTCGTCGCCTATGCCAATCAGGCCGTCTATACACAGACGCCGGGCCAAAATGACGGCGTCATCCACCTTCAGGGGAACGTCCATGCGACCCAGAACGGCAACTCCTTAAATGGGGATAATGTCGATATTCAGCTTGCCGATAATTCTGTTCAGACCCGCAGCCGCTCGACCATCGTCATCGTACCGGGCCAATGAGTAAGGGGAATCTATGTTTATTCAGACCAAAGATCTCGTAAAATCGTATAAAGAACGAAACGCCGTCGACGGCGTCAGCATCCGCGTCGACCAGGGGGAAATCGTCGGCCTCTTGGGCCCGAATGGGGCGGGGAAGACGACGACCTTCTACATGATCGTCGGTATCGAACGACCGACGGCCGGTGAAATCACCATTGACGGCAACGATATTACCCAGCTGCCCATCCACAAGCGGTCAGCCCACGGTATCGGCTATTTGCCTCAGGAAGCATCGATATTCCGCAAATTGACCGTAGAGGATAACCTCCTGGCCGTATTGGAGACGACCAAGCTCAATAAGAAAGAACAGCGTAAAAAAGCGGAGGACTTGATGGAAGAGTTCTCCATTACCCATCTGCGGGACCGGCTGGGCATCCAGCTTTCCGGCGGCGAACGGCGCCGCGTCGAAATTGCCCGCTGCCTGGTTACGGATCCGTCCTTCATTCTCCTCGACGAACCCTTTGCCGGCATCGATCCCTTGGCTGTCAACGATATCCAAGGGATTATCAGCCATTTAAAGCGGCGCGGCATGGGCGTTCTCATCACCGACCACAATGTTCGGGAAACGCTCAGCATCGTCGATAAAGCCTATATTTTGAGCGATGGGAAAATCCTTCTCGAAGGTACTCCGGAAGTCATCGCCAACGATCCGGTCGCCAAGAAATTCTACTTAGGCGAAGAATTCAGGATGTAACAGGGAGTATGGAATGCGTATATTAGACAAGTATATATTAAAAGAATTTATCGGCCCCTTTCTGTTTGGCGTCTGTGCCTTTACAGCCGTCTTCATCGGGACGGGTACCCTCTATCGAATCGCCAATCTCATCAATCAGTACGGGGCCTCTCCTTGGGCGGCCTTTCGCGTCTTTGTACTGGCCATACCCTCTATCATTGTCATCACCTTTCCCATGTCGGTCCTCTTAGGTTCGCTCATGGCTTTTGGCCGCCTTTCCAGTTCCAGTGAACTGATTGTCATGCGGGCCAGCGGGCAAAATTTCATCCGCCTGGCCATGCCGGTCTTCGTCGCCGCCTTGTGTATTTCTCTGGGAGCGACGGCTTTCAACGAATACGTCGTACCGAAGGCTAATAATGCCTACAACCGCATCATCAATGATGAAATAAAGCACAACGTGGCGCCCAAGACTCAGGATCATATCATCATCAAGAATACCGACGGTTCCGATATTTCCAGCCTGATGTACGCCCGACAGTATGATGCAGAGTCGCGGGAATTGAAGGATATTACCGTCCAGGAATTTGAAAATGACCAGCTCATGCGAGTCGAACAAGCAGACCGAGCCGACTGGAACGGTCAGAAATGGATCATGCACGAAGGGACGATTTTTGACGTATCGACCGACGAAAAGACGACGCGGTCCATGAAGTTCCAAAATCAGGCCCTTCCGGTTACGCAGAAGCCGGATAAAATCGCGTCTTCTCAGAAGAAGCCTGAAGAATTGACCATTCGTGAATTGAAGGAGCAGATCAGCCTCCTCGACCAAAATTCTGTCGACACCAATAAGATGAAAGTCGAAATGTACAACCGCTTTGCCCTGCCTCTGGCAAGCCTCGTCTGTGCCGTTGTCGGTGCTCCCTTGGGGATGCAGAAGCAGCGCGGAAGCTCTTCCATCGGCTTTGGCATCAGCGTCGTCGTCATCTTTATTTATTACTCGATCATGACTCTTGGCAATGCCCTGGGGAACGGTGGTAAGATACCGCCTTATATCGCCGCCTTTTTACCGGATATCGTCTGCGGTATCGCCGGCGTCATCTTAGTCTATAAGAAATCGAAGTGAGAAAAGGGACTGTCCTTTAAGGCAGTTCCTTTTTGAGATTGAATATAAAATAGAGACGGGCAAACCGATTGTCTGTTGTGACCAAAGATGGATGATACGTCGTCCGCGTTGGGATAATTGGAGTCTTTCTGACGCTTCACGCTTGCAGGAAGGCTCCTTTATAGTCTATAATATAATGAAATTAAATGATGAGAAAAGGTGGTGGCTTATGGAATACGGATGGATCATGCTGGTCGTTTTGGCCGTTATGGGCGGCATTATTGCCTATCTTGGCGATAAAATCGGCTCTCGTGTAGGCAAACAAAAAATTAAATTATTCGGACTCAGACCGAAGTACACGTCTATCTTAGTCACTATCCTGACCGGCATCAGCATCGCGGCCATTACCTTAGGCGTCATGTCCATCCTTTCCGAAAATGTCCGCATCGCCTTATTCGGCATGCATCAGCTTCAGATGCAGAAAGCTCAGCTCGAAGCACAGCGCAGCCAGCTCCTGCAGCAGGCCGTTGAGCTCGGGAAGGAACTGGATGATAAGAATCAATTAATTGCAGCCAATGAAGAGCTCTTAAAGCAGCAGCAGGAACAGCTCGACGGGAAGAACGAAGAAATCCGTGCTACCCAAATGGACCTGCAGCAGGCTCAGTTGGCCCGCGACGACAAGGCCCGTCAGCTGACTGTTATCCAAGTCGCCATGGATGAGGCCAAAAAGCAGCGTGACTCGGCCCTGGCCGACAGTGAAAAGGCGCGTCAGGACGTGGCCATGCTGGAAGAAACAAAGAATAAAATGATGGATACCATCGATGGCCTCGATAAGCGCATCAAGGTCCTCAACGCGACTATGACCAACATCCGTGAAGGAACGGTCATCTTCCGTGTCGGCGAAGTCCTCTCCAGCAACGTACTCCGCGGTGGTCTTTCTGTCGAGCAGACGCGGGAAGAACTCAGCCGAGCCATGAGCCAGACCAATACCATGATCGGCCGCCATCTCGGCGTTTCTGATGAAAATACAGTCTTGCTGTACATTTCGCCGGAAGAATTCAACGCGACTGTCGACGCCCTGCAAAAAGCCGGGAAATCGCAGAAACTCCTGCGTATCATTGCTGCCGGCAACATCATCCTCGGCGAACCGGCCCTGGTCCACGTCGAAATGTATGATAACCAATTGATTTATCATCGCGGCGACGTCGTCTACGAAGAACGGCTGAAAGCCTATGACTGGTCCGGCAATACAGAACTGCAGGTCATGCGCTTCTTACATAATGTCAACCAACAGGCTCAGGCCAAGGGACTTCTGCCGGACCCCCTGACGGGTAATGTCGGCGCCTTGACGGCAGCGGAAATGTTTGATACCATCAACCGCATCAAGAACCACAGCGGTGAAAATATCGTACTCCGAGCCGTGGCAGAAGCCGATACCTATACGGCCGGTCCTTTGCAGATCGACATCCGTGTCGAAGCCGATAAGTAGGGAGGCGCCTGATGATATTTGCTATTGATCCCGGCTCCGAAAAGACCGGCACGGCCGTCGTCAATGACGACGGCAGCTTGGTCGTGAAGGCCATCGTTCCGACGCCGGACCTCATTTCTTACATCGAAGAGCTTTATGGAAACTATCCTTTTTCCCATATCGTCATGGGTGACGGGACGAACCATAAACATCTGCAGCCGGCTGTGGAGCAGTGGATTGCCGACGGCCGCAGGGCCATTACCTTTTCACTCATTGATGAAAAATTTACGACTGTCGAAGGGCGTAATCTCTATTTTCAGTGTACGCCCCGCAGGGGATGGCGGCGTTTCATCCCCTTATCGCTTCAATATCCGCCGGAACCGGTCGACGATTTCGTCGCCTGGATTATCGGCCGCCGCTATTTAGACAACCAAAGGAGGTAATCTATGAAATATTTTTTACGCGCACTGGGCCTGGCTTTTGGGGCCTTTATCTACACGATTGGACTCGACGTATTCCTGGTCCCGAACCACGTCATTGACGGCGGTGTCGTCGGCATCGCCCTCATGGCAGCCGAGGTGACGGGCATCAGTTTCAGTATATTTATCATCGTCTTGAATATTCCCTTTTTCATTTTCGGGTATAAAAAGATCGGTGCTTTTTTTACCGTATCGTCGCTTTTTTCCATTCTCTGTCTGTCCGTATGGAGTGATTTCCTTCACTATCCGCCGGTTACGTCAGATCCTTTCCTGTCGACGATTTACGGCGGTATCATCATTGGCCTCGGCGTCGGCCTCATCATTCGCTGGGGCGGATCCCTCGACGGTACGGAAGTACTGGCCATCATTGCCGATCGTCAGACGCCCTTTTCTGTCGGCGAGACGATCATGTTCTTTAATCTCTTTATCTTAGGCAGCTCGGGCTTCGTCTTTTCCTGGGACAGCGCCATGTATTCCCTGGTGGCTTACTTCATCGCTTATAAAATGATCGACGTCGTTACGACCGGTCTCGACGAAATGAAGGGCATGCTCATCGTTACGGGAAAACACGATGCCGTCGCCCAGTGCCTCACGCAGGACATGGGCCGTGCCGTGACCCTCATCAATGGGGAAGGCGCTTACAAGCGGGAAAAAACGATGATCCTCTACTGCGTCGTATCGCGGCTTGAAATCACCAAGATCCGCGACGCTATTACGACCATTGATCCGGCTGCTTTCGTCTCCGTCTTCGATATCAGCGAGGCCCACGGCGGTCTCTTCAAGCGGCGGAAAAGCCACGGATAAGGGTGAAAAAAGCTTGACATTATCGGCGAATCTGCTGTATTGACATAATTTGCATATTTGCTATTATATAAAATAATTGGGTTATCGACGTAACCTGACATGATGCAATCATAAACGCTATCGGGAGGTATACAATGGCACAGTTAAATTTCAACATCGAAGACATTTGCGGCACTTTGTCTGAAAATAAAGACGGCTGGCGCAAAGAATTGACCTACATCAGCTGGAACAATCGAGCTCCTAAGTTTGACCTGCGTTCGTGGGACCCTGATTACCAGGCCATGACCAAGGGGATTACCATGACCAAGGAAGAGTTAGAAAAACTGCGTGATGTATTGAACGAAATGGATTTCGATAAATACTAAGGAGTGATGAGTATGCTTTCGGCAATTCGACGAGAATGAATGGGATGAAAGCATACTTTTTTATTTTCCTTGCCAAAATCGTCAAAACATTATATAATCTCTAGTTGTATGTGCTAATAGTACTTGGTAATAATTTCAAGGGTGAATGACATGGTTCGTATAGCAAGAGATAAGCGACATGCTTTGTTACAGAAGCGAATTGAAGATAATCCTTTTATAAATGATGAAGAATTAGCTGAAGAACTTTCCGTCAGTGTAGCTACAATCCGCTTGGACCGCATGGCCTTGGGGATACCTGAAATGCGCATCCGCATCCGTCAAAAGGCGGAAGCGGCTCAACCTAAACTGCGAAATGCGACTGTCGTCGGCGAACTCGTAGACTGCATCATCGGAAAGAATGCCATTTCGATTATGACGGCTACGGATGATATGGTCGACGAAGCCCATATCGTGCGCTCCCAATGCCTCTATGCTCAGGCCAGCTCCCTGGCACGGACCGTATTAAACCTTCCTGTCTGTATCACGGCAGTTGCCAATGTAAAATATAAACAACCCGTTACCGTAGGCGATAAACTGATTGCCAAAGCCGACGTCATCCGTCAGCGCGACCAGAAATACTACGTATGGGTTACGATTCGGAAGATGAGAAAAGAAGTGTTCCGGGCGAAATTTATTATAGAATCTTTGGAATAATGGAGCGGTAGTATAATGAAAATAGCAGTAGATGCGATGGGCGGCGATTATGCACCGGAAGAAATTGTTCTCGGTGCCATTGAAGCCGTCAAAGCATATGATTACGATGTCGTCCTGGTCGGTGATGAAACAAAAATACGCAAGGTACTGACGACGTATGGGGCGAAAGAAACAGAACGCCTGTCCATCGTCCATGCCAGTGAAGTCATCGAAATGGGCGAGCATCCGGCTCAGGCCATTCGCCGCAAGAAAGACGCATCCATCGTCGTAGCTGCCCGCTTGGTAAAGGACGGCGCATGTGATGCTGTCGTTGCCGCCGGCAGCACCGGGGCCGCTGTAACGGCTGCCCTTTTTGAACTGGGCCGCATCAAAGGAATTGAAAGGCCCTGCATTGCTACGCCGATTCCTTCGAAGAAGGGGATTACGGTCCTCCTCGATTCCGGGGCCAATGCCAGCAGCAAGCCGAAGCATTTGGTCGAAGGCGCCATCATGGGCTGCCACTATGCCAAATACATCCTCGGCATCGAAAAGCCGGCTGTCGGCCTCTTGAACATCGGTGAAGAAGCGTCGAAGGGCAATGAGTTGTGTCAAAAGACACATCCCATGTTGGAAAATTTGAAAACAATTACTTTCTATGGTAACGTAGAAGGCAGAGATATACCGAAAGGAACGGTCGACGTCGTCGTCTGCGACGGATTCGTCGGCAATGTCATCCTGAAATTTGGGGAAGGCATGGCCATGTTTATCATCCGTCTCGTTCGCGACACGATCAAACAGAGCGGGTTCATCGCTAAATTAGGGGCCCTGGCCATCTATCCGGCGCTGAAATCGCTCAAGAAAAGACTGGACTTTACCGAATACGGCGGAGCACCGCTGTTAGGTGTCAATGGCAGCTTTATCATCTGTCACGGCAGTTCGAAGGCTAAGGCCATCAAGAATGCCGTCCGCGTGGCCGGCGAAATTGCAGAGCAAGACGTCATCGGCCATATTCGCAAAAGTATAGAGGAAGAAGAGGTAGAACAGTATGATAGTGAAAGCTAACGCCGCCGGCGTGCTGGGTACGGGCCATTATGTACCCGATAGAGTCGTTACCAATACCGAGTTGGAAAAGTATGTCGATACATCGGACGAATGGATTCAGAGCCGTACGGGCATCAAGACTCGTCACTTTGCAGAAGACGGGCTGAATACGTCGGATATGTGCACCATTGCGGCCAAGCAGGCCCTGGAAATGGCCAACCTGTCAGCTGAAGACCTGGATATGATCATCGTCTGCACCTTGACGCCGGATATGACTATCCCGTCGACGGCTTGTATCGTACAGGATAATATCGGGGCCAAGAATGCAGCGGTCTTTGATTTGTATGCAGCCTGCTCGGGCTTTGCCTATGGTGCCATTACGGCGGCACAGTACATCGAAACGGGCATGTACCGTCACGTCATGGTCATCGGTGCTGAAATCCTCAGCCGTTTCCTTGATATGACCGACCGCAATACCTGCGTCCTCTTCGGCGATGGAGCTGGAGCGGCTGTCTTCGGTCCGGTTCCGCAGGGCTACGGCATCCTCGGTGCCGATATGGGTGCCGACGGAAGCGGCGGTAAATACCTGAGCATCCCGTCGAGCGGCGTCGCTATTTTGCCGACTGACGAAGCGCGGGCAAAACACCTGACCTACGTTAAGATGGACGGCAAGGAAGTTTATAAATTTGCCGTTAAAGTCATGGGACGGACGGCGGAAAAAGCCTTGGAACGGGCCGGTCTTAATTATGAAGACATCGACCTTTTGGTTCCTCACCAGGCCAATACCCGCATCATCCAATCGGCAGCCAAACGGCTCCACCTGCCTATGGAAAAAGTCTTTGTAAACATTGATAAATACGCCAATACGTCGGGAGCTTCCATTCCCATTGCCCTCGACGAAGCCCTCCGTCAAGGCCGCATGAAGCGCGACGATATCGTCGTACTGGCCGGATTCGGTGCCGGATTGACTTGGGCCGGCTTAGTTATGAAGTGGTATTAATTTTTTTCGAGAGGTGTGACTGATGATGAAAAAAGCCTTTGTTTTTCCCGGCCAGGGTGCCCAAAAAGTGGGGATGGTCAAAGATTTATACGATGCCTATCCGGTCGTAAAACAGCTCTTTGAAGAAGCTGACGACGCCTTGGGTTTTTCTCTGACCAAACTTTGCTTTGAAGGTCCTGATGAAGAACTGATGAAGACCTATAATACGCAGCCGGCTATCCTTACGTCCAGCACGGCATGCTGCCGCGTCCTGGCTCAGGAAGGCCTTCTGCCTGACATCGCAGCCGGCCACAGCCTCGGTGAATATTCGGCCCTCGTTGCCGCCGGTTCGTTAACCTTTGCCGATGCCGTACGGACGGTCCGCCTCCGCGGTCAGTTCATGCAGGAAGCCGTTCCCCTTGGAGAAGGCGGTATGGCAGCCATTCTCGGCTTAGATGAAGATAAGATCAAGGCCATCTGCGCTGACATTTCTAAAGAAGGCGGCGTCGTCCAGGCAGTCAATTTCAACTGCCCCGGTCAGATCGTCATCGCCGGCAGCACCAAAGCCGTTGAAGAAGCGGCAGCGCGCATGAAGGATGCCGGTGCTAAACGGGCGGTTCTCCTCCACGTCAGCGCTCCTTTCCACAGCACGCTCATGGAACCGGCAGCCAAACGCTTAGCCGAAGTCCTCGACGATATTACCATTTCCGATGCTAAAATCCCCGTCGTGGCCAATGTCAACGGCCAGATTGAAACGGCAGCAGCCGATATTAAGGCCTCTCTCATCAAACAGGCTGCCAGTCCCGTCCTTTGGATCGACTGCACCAAGACCATGCTCGACTTTGGGGCTGAAAACTTCGTAGAAGTCGGCCCGGGTAAAACACTTTGCGGGTTTAATCGGAAAATCGACCGCAAAATCCACAGCGAAAATGTAGAAGATATTCCTTCCTTACAGAAAACGCTTGAATTTTTCCAGGAGGTTCGATAAAATGCAGTTAACAGGAAAAACAGCCATCGTTACCGGCGGCTCCCGCGGCATCGGCCGTGCGGCAGCCCTGACCTTAGCTGAGGCCGGTGCCGACGTCGCTGTTATCTATGCCGGCAATACCGCCGCTGCTGAAGAAACGGTCCGCCTTATCGAAGAAAAAGGGCGCAAGGCCTTGGCCATCCAGTGCGATGTAGCTGATGAAGCTGCCGTCGCTGCTATGGTCAAAGACGTCAAGAAAGAATTGGGACGCATCGACATTTTAGTCAACAATGCAGGCATCACCCGTGACGGCCTGCTCATGATCATGAAGGAAGATGATTGGCAGTCTGTCCTTGATACCAATCTTACCGGCGCGTTCCACTGCACCAAAGCCGTTACCCGGCTGATGATGAAGCAGCGCAGCGGTTCGATTATCAACATCACGTCTGTCGTCGGTGAAACAGGCAACGCCGGTCAGGCTAATTACGCCGCTGCTAAAGCAGGCCTCATTGGCTTTACCAAATCCGTTGCGAAAGAACTGGCTTCGCGAAACATCCGCTGCAATGCCATTGCTCCGGGATGCATCGAAACGGACATGACGGCTGTCCTCGGCGAGGACACTGTCGATGCCATGATTAAAACGATTCCCATGGGCCGCGTGGCTCAGCCGGAAGAAGTGGCAAAAGCCGTGTTATTCCTTGCATCGGATGATGCCAGTTATATTACCGGCCAGACGCTCAATGTAGATGGCGGCATGGTAATGTAAACAATCATACTCCACTGAAAGGGGGTGAATGGACATGAGCGAAGAAAATACTTTTGAAAAAGTAAAGAGCATTGTTGTTGAACAGTTAGGCGTTGACGAAAAAGAAGTCAAAATGGACGCTGCTTACATCGATGATTTAGGCGCTGATTCCTTGGACATCGTAGAACTGATCATGGCTTTCGAAGAAGAATTCAATATCGAAATCCCTGACGATGTTGCTGAAAAAATCAAAACTGTCAAAGATACAGTTGATTACATTGAAAAGGAAAAGAAAGCATAAGTTTGCAATAAGAGCCTGAAGGGGGAGGCATATGTGTCTTCCCCTCCTGGTATCTTGAATGGAGGAAAACAGAGTGAAGCTGCCAGAATTAAGAATAGGTAAGCTTGTAGCAAAGGTGCCAATTATTCAAGGTGGTATGGCAATCCGTTTGTCCACAGCCCGTTTGGCGGCAGCAGTAGCCAATGAAGGCGGTATCGGCCTTATTGCGGCATCTGGCATGCCTTTTGACGAATTGCGACATGAAATTAAGTTAGCCAGAAAGTTATCTCCTCGTGGAATTATAGGTATAAATGTCATGGTTGCAGCCCGTGAATTCAAGGGCTTGGTAACTACGGCAATTGAAGAAGGAATCGATCTGGTTGTGGCAGGCGCAGGTTTTTCCCGGGATATGTTTGCCTGGGGGAAGGATTCGGGCACGCCTATTGTCCCTATTGTGTCTTCTGCCAAACTAGCTAAAATATCCCAATCCCTGGGTGCTTCGGCCGTCGTTGTCGAAGGTGCAGAAGCAGGCGGGCATTTGGGAACGAATCGCTCAAGCCGCGTCATCGTACCGGAAGTACGAGCCGCTGTTGACATTCCCGTCATCGGCGCCGGCGGCGTCCTGCATGGAAGCGATATCGTAGAAATGCTCCGTCTCGGAGCCAACGGCGTCCAGATGGGCAGCCGCTTTGCTGCCAGTGTCGAATCGAACGGCGCTGACGCATTAAAAGAAGTCTATCTCCGGGCCAATAAACCGGAAGATTTTATTCTCGTACACAGCCCTGTCGGTCTTCCCGGCCAGGCTATTCGTACGCCGTTTTCTGAACGGATTCTCTTGGGTACGGCACCGAAGCCGGAAACGTGTGATTTCTGTCTGAAAAAATGCAGTCATAAGTACTGTATTATCCGGGCATTGACGCGGGCCCAGCAAGGGGACGTTGAAACTGGCCTGGTATTTTCCGGCAAACGTATGATGGAAATTCATGACATCCTGCCGGTCAAGGATATATTTGCAAATATTAAGCGGGAAGTGGAAGAGATTCCCGATTGATAAATGCGTTACATTTTATAATGAGGTGAAAACTTTGGAAAAACGCGTAGTAATTACAGGGTTAGGGGTCATTTCTCCTGTCGGCATCGGCAAAGATGCTTTTTGGAAAGCCCTGCTCAACGGCGAAAGCGGCATCGGCCCCATTACCCATTTTGACGCAGCGGAATATACGACTCGCATTGCCGGCGAAGTCAAGGATTTTGACCCGGCTGATTTCGGCATCGACCGTAAAGAAGCCCGTCACATGGACCCGTCCACGCAGTATTCGGTTGCCGCTGCAAAATTGGCCTTAGATGATTCAAAAATCAACTTAGACGACGAAGACCGCGATCGTATCGGTACCATTATCGGGACCGGTATCGGCGGTATGGAAACGCTGCATAACTTATATAAGGGCCTCTTCTCGAAGGGTCCGTCCCGGGTCAATCCCTTTGTCGTACCGAAGATGATTGCCAATATGGCCTCCGGCCAGGTATCCATTTTCTTCGGCCTTCAGGGACACTGCGCCAGCGTCGTTACAGCCTGCGCAACAGGGACCAACTCCATCGGTGACGCTTACCGCATGATTCAGCGCGGCGAACTCGATGCAGCCCTGGCCGGCGGTACGGAAGCTGCCGTATCTCCCGGTGCCGTAGCCGGTTTTGCGGCTATGAAGGCCCTCAGTACGCGTAATGACGACCCGGCCCATGCATCTCGTCCCTTCGATAAAGACCGTGACGGCTTTGTTATGGGCGAAGGCGCCGGCATCGTCGTTCTCGAAGAATTGGAACACGCTAAAAAGCGCGGTGCTCACATTTACTGTGAAATCGGCGGCTATGGCAGCAATGCCGACGCCTACCACATTACGGCACCGGCTCCGGAAGGTCTCCAGCAGTCCAAGTGCATGGCTTTGGCTGTCAAAGATGCCGGTCTCAAACCGGAAGATGTCGACTACGTCAATGCTCACGGTACATCCACTCACCTCAATGACTTTAACGAATCCGTCGCCGTTGCCCGCGTCTTTGGCGACCATACCAAAAATCTGCTCATGAGTTCGACGAAATCCATGACCGGCCATCTCCTCGGTGCTGCCGGTGCCGTCGAAGCCATTGCCTGCGCCATGACGATTGAAACGGGGAAAGTCCATCCGACAATCAACCTCGTTGAACCGGAAGAAGAATTGAAAGCCCTGGGCATCAACTATGTACCCAACCAGGCTGTCGATTCCGACGTCAAAGTCGCTATTTCCAACTCCTTTGGATTTGGCGGTCACAACGCGACGCTGCTGTTCAAAAAATACGCTGAATAAAGAAGAAGACTGACCTGATGGATACGACTCGAAAAGAACAGTTAGAACAGTTCATACAGGTCTTGGGTCTGCAGGAATTTCACAATTTTCTTATTTTGGATCAGGCCCTGACCCATTCTTCCTATGCCAATGAAAATAAGGCCAATCACGGCTATTACAATGAACGCCTTGAGTTTTTAGGCGATGCCATCTTAGATTTGGTCGTAGGGGAATATTTATTTCTCCACTATCCGCATATGCCCGAAGGGCAGCTGTCAAAGGCCAGAGCCAGTGTCGTCAGTGAGACGCCCTTGGCTTCGGTATGCATGAAGTTTCATATGGGCGACTACCTCCTTCTGGGGAAGGGGGAAATCGCAACCGGCGGCCGCATGCGTCCCAGCATACTGGCCGATGCCTTTGAAGCCGTTGTCGGTGCCATCTACATCGACAGCTCTTATGAAGAGGCGCGGAAATTCATCCTTCACCAATTAAAGGACTACTTGGATCTCGTCGACAGCGGTCATTACGAAAAAGACTACAAGACGATTTTCCAAGAGTACGTACAGCAAGACGGTCCTCAGCGTATCGAGTACCGCCTCTGCCGGACAGAAGGGCCGGATCATGATAAGACCTTCTATATGGAAATCTTGGTCAACGGCAAAGTCCTTGGCGAAGGATCGGGAAAATCAAAAAAATATGCCGAACAACACGCGGCGCATGAAGCGCTCATGCGGTTAAAAGGCAAGTAGACGAGGAGCTGCCTAGGCGGCTCCTCTTTCGCAGTTTAGGGCAATTCTATTTATGACTATGAAAACTTCCATCATTCCTATCTTTATCCCTCATATCGGCTGCCCCCATCGCTGTGTTTTCTGCAATCAGTGGCAGATTACCGGTCACCACGGCCTGCCCTCAGCCGAAGCCATAGCAAAACTCATCGCCGCTTATACGACATCAGGCGGAACCGATCGGCACTGGGAAGTGGCCTTTTATGGCGGCAGCTTTACGGCCATTCCCATGGCCCTGCAAACAGACTTGCTCCGACCGGCTTATGAAGCCCTGCAAAGGGGCGTCATTCAAAGGATTCGCTGCTCGACGCGGCCTGACTGCATTACTGAGGATATTTTAAAGAATCTGAAAGACTACGGCCTGACCTGTGTAGAGCTCGGCGTCCAGTCCATGGACGATCGGGTCCTGCAGCTCTCCCAGCGGGGCCATACGGCAGGGGATGTCGTTACGGCGACGGCCTTATTGCGGCAGTATGATTTTACCGTCGGCCATCAGCTCATGCCGGGCCTTCCCGGTGAAGACTGGGGCAGCCTGCGGCAGACGACAGAAGCCATCTGTAACCTGGCTCCCCATATGGCCCGCATTTATCCTGTGGCTGTCCTCAAGGGGACGGAGCTGGCCGCCATGTATCAAGCCGGGCAGTACAGGCCCCTTACCATTCATGAAGGCGTGCGGCGGGCGGCTTACATGAAGCAGCGTTTCCTGGAACAAGGGATACCGTGCATACGGACGGGCCTTCAGGCGACGGAAGACCTCGACGATGCTTCCCAGGTCATAGCCGGCGCCTATACGCCGGCCATGGGGGAACTCGTCGATACCCGCCGTTACGGCAGAAAGCTCCTAGCCTTTTTAAAGACCCTGAGTGAAGGGGAGCCCGCAGAAATTCGTTATCATCGCCGCGATACGTCTCGTGTTCGGGGCTATCGAAATGTCACCTTTAAGACGGCTGCCTGGAGTATCCCCTTGTCCTTATCGTGGCGGGAAGGGGATGTACCCTTGGGGCACGTCCGGGTTTTTCAAGGGCAGATCGGTTATGACCTTGATATGAATAGCCATGCCGGTCCTACTATGATATAATAAAATAGTACGTATGATTTTAACAATAAACACTTTGCAATAGATATGATATTGGAGGAAAGAGAATGGCAAGAGTAAAAATAACGGAAACGGTTCTGCGCGACGGCCATCAGTCCATTGCGGCAACTCGCATGCGCCTTCGCCAGATGCTTCCGGTTCTGGAGGCTATAGATGAAGTGGGCTACAATGCCCTCGAATGCTGGGGCGGTGCTACCTTTGATACGTGCATGCGCTTTCTCGATGAAGATCCGTGGGAACGGCTGCGGACTATTAAGCAGCACGTCAAAAAGACGCCGCTGCAGATGCTGCTTCGCGGTCAAAATATATTGGGCTATCGGCACTACGCCGACGACGTCGTCTATGAATTTGTCAACCGTGCCGTCGATAACGGCATCGACATCATCCGCGTCTTCGACGCTCTGAACGACCCGCGCAATATGGAAGCGGCTATTAAGGCGGCCAAAGATACGAAATCGGTCCACGTTCAGGGCGCCATGGTCTACACCATCAGTCCGATTCACACCATGGAATCCTTTACCAAGGTCGCCAAAGAACTGCAGGATATGGGTGTCGACTCTGTCTGTATCAAAGACATGTCGGGCCTCTTGTCGCCTTATGACGCTTACAACCTCATCCGCATGCTTAAAAAACACCTGACCGTGCCTATTGAGCTGCATACGCACTGCACCTGCGGCCTCGGTGAAATGACCTATATGAAGGCTATCGAAGCCGGCGTCGACATCATCGATACGGCCTTGTCGCCCTTTGGGGAAATCACCAGCCAGCCGGCGACGGAATCGATGGTCATGGCCTTAAAAGACAGTATTTACGACACGGGTATCGACGTCGACCGCCTGTGGCCCATTGTCGATCACTTTAAGAACGTCCGTAAGGAACTGGCCGACGAATTTAAGTTGACCATGCCCAGCCAGATCAACCCGGCTGTCCGCAAATATCAGATTCCCGGCGGCATGCTGACCAACCTCTATAATCAGCTCAAAGCCCAGGGTGCCGAAGACCGCTTCGACGAAGTCCTGGCAGAGATGCCGAACGTCCGCCGTGACCTCGGCTATCCGCCCCTGGTTACGCCGACCAGCCAGATTACCGGCTCGGCTGCGGCTTTAAACGTCCTCTATGGCCGTTATAAGATCGTTACCAACGAAGTCCGCGACATCGTTCGCGGCAAATACGGCCGGGTACCCGGTACGATCGACGAAAAATTCAGAAAGATGTGCATTGGCGATGAACCGGTCATTACCCATCGTCCGGCCGACGATTTGGCACCGGAATTAGAAGAAGCCAAAAAGGCTCTGGCTAACGAAGGCTTCCCCAATGCCAGCATGGAAGACGTCCTGAGCTATACCCTGTTCCCGGAAGTGGCCCTGCCCTTTTTCCTGAAACGGGACGGACGACAGTAAAACAGCATATCGATAGAAAGTTCCTTATATAGTGGCGATGTCTTTTAAAGCAGCTGCCTCGGATGGACGTGAGTACAGCTGCTCACGTCCTTTTTTGTCATTTGAAGAGCCGAACTATTACAAAAAGTTTTTATGTTTGCCTTGATTTTTCTGGCAATTCATGATATCTTTTATCTATAATGATAGTAATTTTCATTTTGTGGTTTTCGCGAAAAAGGAGGTTCATCTTATGTCATTAATCAACAAGGAAGTCAGTGATTTTACAGCCAAGGCTTACCATGATAACGGGTTCATTACCGTTACCAAGGAAGACATCTTGGGAAAGTGGAACGTATTCTTTTTCTATCCCGCTGATTTCACCTTTGTATGCCCGACAGAATTAGCCGACCTCGAAAGCTTTTATGAAGAGTTCAAAAAGATAGGCTGCGAAATCTATTCTGTTTCCTGCGATACGGAATTTGTCCACAAAGCTTGGCACGACCATTCGCCCCTTATCAAAGACATTACCTATCCCATGCTGGCTGACCCGACCCATGCCCTGGCCCGTGATTTCGAAGTCCTTATCGAAGATGCCGGCGTTGCCGAACGGGGGACCTTCATCATCAATCCGGAAGGCCAAATCGTTTCTTATGAAGTCAATGCCGGCAATGTAGGCCGAAACGCCGAAGAACTGCTGCGCAAAGTACAGGCCTGCCAGTTCGTCCGTGAACACGGCGATGAAGTGTGCCCGGCTCGCTGGACGCCCGGTGCCAAGACCTTAAAACCGGGTATCGATTTGGTAGGTACCTTATAAGCGGCTTTTCAAAAATCTTACTGTCGTGTATCATTATCCTTATGAAGCGTCTGTCTTCATAAGGATAATTTTTTTGCAAGAAAAGAGAGGAGGGCCTGTAGTGCCGGTCAATTCTTTTGAAACGTATCCCATGTCCTGGCGGCCGTCTCGCCGTGATCTGGAACAGCAGCCTATGCCACTCTACAAGGCCTTGGCCGCTCAGCTCATCGAAGCCATTGAAGCCGGCAGCGTCCTTCCGGGGACCAAGCTTCCACCCCAGCGGGAGCTGGCTGATTTTCTCGATGTCAATGTCAGTACCGTTTCTAAAGCTTTCCGTTACTGTTCGAATCGTGGGTTTCTTACCAGCGTCGTTGGCCGGGGCACCTTCGTTGCCTATGACGCCGGTTTGAACGTATCGGTCGCACCGGATCGGACGACCCTCATCGAGATGGGCTCCATGATGCCCGAGGGACTGACAGGCGACACGGTAGCCTCTTTGGTGTCGGAAATGATGGCTGATGCCGGCCGGGAACGGTTTTTCCAATATGCCTATGGAGCTGACGACTTTTATCAGGAAGGGGCTCGGCAGCTTCTCCAACAGGCCGGTGTCGTGTCGGCAGGGCCTGTCTTATTTGCCAGCGGCGGTCAGAATGGTTTGACGGCCATCTTGTCGGCTTTTTTTCGACCCGGCGAGCGACTCGGCGTCGATCCCCTGGTATATCCGGGCCTCAAAAGTGCCGCCAAGCTCCTGGGCATCCGCCTCGTTCCCATTGAGCAGCAGGATGGGGAAATGAGTGAAGACGGCCTTTCCTATGCCTTAAAGAATCATCATATCAAGGGCATTTACGTGACGCCGGACTTTCAGAATCCGACGACGCACACTATGTCTGAAGCGGGACGAAAGGGGCTGGCGTCCTTTGCCCAAAGACACGACCTTCTCATCATTGAAGACGCCATTGCCGCCTTACTCACGGAAAATCCGGCGCCGCCGATCAAGGCCTTGGCTCCGGAGCAGACGGTCTATCTCTTCAGTTTATCGAAGACGATTCTGCCGGCCCTGCGGCTGGCCTACGTCGTGCCGCCGAAACGCCTTCAGGATGCCTTGGCGTCGGCCCTGTATACCTTGAACCTCTCCCAGTCGGCCTTCCTCATGGAATTGGCATCAAGGCTCATCGTGTCCGGGAAGTGCGGCGCTCTTTTGCATCTTCGCCGTCAAAGCCTGAGGGAGCGGAATAAACTGGCCGACGTCATCTTAAAAGGCTGGTCTTTAGCCGGCGGGGAAGCCGGTCTCTGCCGCTGGCTGACCCTTCCCCAGTCCCTGAGCGGTCAGGCCTTTGAAGGCCTTTGCCGTAACCGCGGCGTCCGCCTCTTAGGTGCCGAACACTTTGCCGTCGGTACGGACCTTCCCGTCCATGGCGCCCGGCTTGCCATGGGAGCGCCGGGCGATATGGCGGCCTTAGAAAAGGGCCTTTATATCATTAAAAACGTCTTAGATTCCCATCGGACATAATCGTGGGGCATACAATTTTCTTATTGTATGCCCCTTTTTCGTATGCTATCATGAAGGCATGAAAAGCGATTTTTTTCGAGGAGGGATTTTTATGAAATGTTACGTCGTCGATGCTTTTACCAAAGAAATTTTCAAAGGCAATCCGGCTGCCGTCTGCGTCTTAAATGCTTGGCTTCCTGATGAGTTGATGCAGGCCATTGCCATGGAAAACAACCTGTCGGAAACAGCCTTCACCGTAAAAGAAGGGGACGCCTATCGCCTTCGCTGGTTCACGCCGGGCGGTGAAATCGACCTCTGCGGCCATGCGACCTTGGGAACGAGCTTCGTCCTGGCCAACTTCGTCGAACCAAAGGCCGACCGCTTCGTCTTCCATACCCTGAGCGGTGACTTGGTCGTTACCCGTAAAGGAGACCTCTTTTCCATGGATTTTCCGGCCTACGACATGGTGCCGACGGCCGTTACTGACGCCATGACCGACGCCCTTGGCGTAAGGCCTTTGGAAGCCTATATGGCTCGGGACCTGGTCTGCGTCCTGCCTGACGAAGATACCGTAAGGAATTTTCAGCCTGACTTAGAGAAAATAAAAGGCCTCGACGGTATGCTCTGCCACATTACGGCTCCGGGCCGGGACTACGACTGCGTCAGCCGCAGCTTTGCGCCTAAACTGTCCGTTCCGGAAGACCCTGTCTGCGGTTCCGGTCACTGCCACATCATCCCCATCATGGCGGAAAAACTCGGCAAGAAGGACCTCCTGGCCTATCAGGCATCGAGGCGGGGCGGCGAACTCCAATGCCGCCTTGAGGGATCGACCGTATCCTTAGCCGGCTATGGGGCCCTCTATTCCATCGCTGATTTGAAGGTCTGACCGATGGCGGCATCTTGACAGGCTTAGGTAAACTTGCTACAATATTTATCACAACAAAAGCGATGAGCGGAAGAAGCTTTACTTCTTTTTGTCAGCGAAATGCCGGTTCGGTGCGAGGGCATTCAAAGAGAGTAGGGCGCGTCACCCGTGAGCTGACAGGAGGAAAGGCCTGTCCGTCAAGCAGACGTTACCTGTGCCATGAAGCGGTCGCAAAAGCGGCAATTTAGGTGGTACCGCGGAAGATACAGCATTCTTTCGTCCTAAGGAATGAACCCTTAGGCGAGGGAATGCTCTTTTTTGTTTTGGAGGGAATAAGCATGAAATGGAATAAAGAACAACTGGGCACGTATGCACCGAATGAAATGGAAATGACGTGGTACGATTTTTGGGAAAAGAAGGGCTACTTCCATCAAGAACCGGATAAGAGCAAGAAACCCTTCAGCATTGTCATGCCGCCGCCGAACGTAACCGGCCAGCTCCACATGGGCCATGCCCTGGACAATACCCTGCAGGATATCCTGGTCCGCTTTAAGCGCATGGAAGGCTACAACGTCGCCTGGATTCCCGGCACGGACCATGCCGGCATTGCCACCCAGGTCAAGGTCGAACAGCAGCTGGCTGAAGAAGGCAAGAACCGCTACGAAATCGGCCGCGAAGAATTCCTCAAACGGGTCTGGGCCTGGAAGGAACAGTACGGCAGCCGCATTGAAAAACAGATTCGCCGTCTCGGCTCATCCTGCGACTGGAGCCGCAAGCGCTTCACCATGGATGATACCTGCGCCCGTGCCGTCCGGGAAGTCTTTATTTCTCTGTATGAAAAAGGCCTTATCTATCAGGGCCAGCGCATCACCAACTGGTGCCCTCACTGCCATACGGCTTTGTCGGACATCGAAGTCGACCACTCCGACGTCGCTGGTCATCTGTGGTTCGTAAAATACCCCGTCGTCGGTGAAGACGACTACATCATGATCGCTACGACCCGTCCGGAAACGATCATGGGCGATACGGCCGTTGCCGTCAACCCTAACGACGACCGCATGAAGAAGTATATCGGCAAGAAGGTCGTCGTGCCTCTCGTCGACCGTGAAGTCGAAGTCATTGCCGACGACTACGTCGATATCGGCTTTGGTACCGGCGCCGTTAAGATCACGCCGGCCCATGACCCGAACGACTTTGAAATGGGTCAGCGCCACAACCTGGAATCGATCATGATCATGAACCTCGACGGTACGATGAACGAAAAAGCCGGCGCCAAATACGACGGCATGACGCGCGAAGACTGCCGTAAAGCCGTCGTCGCCGACCTCGAAGAACTGGGCCTCCTCGACCACATCGAAGAACTGACCCATGCCGTCGGCCACTGCTCGCGCTGCAAGACGACGGTCGAACCCTTCGTCACCAAGCAGTGGTTCGTCAAGATGAAGCCCCTTACGGAAGCGGCCCTCAAAGCCGTGGAAGACGGCAAGACCCGTTTCATTCCCGAACGCTTCGTCAAGACCTACAATCATTGGCTGGAAGACGTCCATGACTGGTGCATCAGCCGTCAGCTCTGGTGGGGCCATCAGATTCCTGTATGGTACTGCGACGACTGCGGCAAGGCTTCGGCCAGCCGCGAAGACATTACAGAATGCCCGCACTGCCACAGCACGCACATCCACCGCGATCCCGACGTCCTCGACACGTGGTTCAGTTCGGCCCTTTGGCCTTTCTCGACCATGGGCTGGCCTGACAAGACGGCCGATCTCGACCAGTTCTTCCCGACCAGCGTCCTGGTTACGGGCTACGACATCATCTTCTTCTGGGTTGCCCGCATGATGTTCATGACCTGCGAATTCATGAAGGATATTCCTTTTGAAAACGTATTCATCCACGGCCTCGTCCGCGACAGCCAGGGCCGCAAGATGAGTAAGTCCCTGGGCAACGGTATCGATCCCCTCGGCGTCTGCGAAGAATACGGCGCTGATGCCCTGCGCTTTACCTTGGTTACGGGCAATACGCCGGGCAACGACATGCGTTTCTACATGGAACGAGTCGAAGCCAACCGCAACTTTGCCAATAAGATTTGGAACGCCTCGAAGTTCGTCATCATGAACCTTACCGACTTTGACGAATCCTTCGTTCCCGAAGACCGTGATTTGACCTTGGCCGACCGCTGGATTCTGTCGTCCTTCAATGAAACGGCGGCCAGAGTCACGGAAGACCTCGATAAATTTGAACTCGGCGACGCTGCCGATGCCGTCTATAACTTCGTTTGGAGCTCCTACTGCGACTGGTACATCGAACTGGCCAAGAAGCGCCTCTACCAGGCTGACAGCGACCGCGACAAGCACACCGTTCAGTACGTCCTGGTCTACGTCCTGACCCACACCTTGGAAATGCTCCATCCCTTCATGCCCTTCGTTACGGAACACCTCTGGCAGCACCTGCCTCATGAAGGGGAAAGCATCATCGTCGCTCCCTGGCCGAAGGCTCAGGCTAAGTGGAATTTTGCCGATGACGCAGCTATGATGAACACCCTCATGGAAGCCATCAAAGGCATCCGCAACCTCCGGGCCGAATCGAACGTTCCCATGGGCAAGAAGGCTCCGGTCATCTTGGCACCGGCAACGGAAGAGCTGGCCAAGACCTTGAAGGATTATGAAGACTACTTCCATACCCTGGCCTTTGCCGATAAAGTTGCCATTCTGTCGGCCAGTGATGCCAAACCGGAAAATGCCGTCGTCGCCGTCGTTCCCGGCGTCGAAGTCTATTTACAGCTTAAAGATTTGATCGACGTCGAAAAAGAAACGGCCCGCGTCCAAAAAGAACAGGAAAAACTCCGGAAGGAAATCGAACGCCTGGATAAGAAACTGTCTAACCAGGGCTTCCTGGCTAAGGCTCCGGCAGCTGTCGTTGAAAAGGAAAAGGGAAAACTGGCCGATTATCAGGAAAAAATGGCTGCCCTTACGAAACGCATGGAAGATTTGGCAAAACTCTAAGAGGCTCTCATGACATACGAAGAAGCAATAAAATATTTGGAAGCTGCCAACGTCTTTGGCATCCAATTGGGACTCGGGCGCATCCAAAATCTCTTGGAACGCCTGGGGAATCCTCAAAACAAATATAAGACCGTCCATGTTACCGGTACCAACGGCAAGGGATCGGTAACGGCCATGATCGCTTCGGCCCTTACGGAAGCGGGCTTTAAGACCGGCCGCTATACGTCTCCTCACTTAGAGGCCTATACGGAACGGATCCACATCGATCATCACGACATTTCTGAGGATGACTTTGCCGCTGCCGTCGCCGTCGTCAAAGAGGCCGTCACGGTCATGGTGGCTGACGGCGGGGAAGGGCCGACGGAATTCGAGCTGATTACGGCGGCCGCCTTCTGGTATTTTGCCAGCATCGGCGTCGACTATGCCGTCATTGAAGTCGGACTGGGGGGACTCCTCGATTCGACGAACGTCATCGTCCCGGCTGTGTCGGTCATTACCAACGTAGCCATGGACCATATGAAGTACTGCGGCAATACGATTGAAGCCATTGCCGAGCAGAAGGCAGGCATCATCAAAGAAGGGGTCCCCGTCGTCACGACGGCCGAAGAACCGGCCCTGTCGGTCATTGCCCGCAAGGCCTATGCCATGCACAGCCGGCTGTACGCCCTCGACCACAGCTTTGACGTCGTCGGCAATGCCGGTCCCGAAGATCCGGCGACGGGCCAGATGGTGACCGTCCGGGAAAAATTCGGTTTTGCCATTACGACGGTCCTGCCCTTATTGGGGAAACATCAGCGAATAAACTGTGCCGCCGCCGTCATGGCCTTGCTGCTCCTGGCCCGCCATGAGAAAAAACTGACCCGGACAGCCCTTGAAAACGGCATCCGCCACGTCGAATGGCCCGGCCGGTTTGAAGTGTTCAAGGCCGGTGATACGGATGTCGTCCTCGACGGCGCTCATAATCCGGCGGGGATTACGACCTTCTGCAATACCTACGAAGACGTCTTTGGCGACCGTAAGCGAGTCTTTCTGTTTTCCGTCCTGGCTGACAAAGATTACAGTCAGATGGTACGGGAACTCTTTCACGATGACGACTACGTCATTTGTGCGCCGGCACCGACGCCGCGCACGTCCGATCCGAAGGCTATGGCAGAACTCGTGCCTTGTAAAGCCGATTGGGCCGAAAGCCTTTCTGAAGGCCTCGATAAGGCCTTCGCTGCCGTAACGGAAGGGCAGGTCCTGTGCATCGTCGGATCCCTCTATATCCAGGGCGAAGTACGGGCATATCTGCGGAAAAATTATCAGCTTTTCTAAACCATCTTTTCGGCTTAGAATGGGTTTTAACCATCGTTTTTTTTGACCTGTCAGCAGGTTATGGAAGAGGAGTGTCTCCCAGTAGAGACACTCCTTTTTCGTTGCGCTGGAGTGGACCTTATGATAAAATAAAACATATATTTACGGAGGAGCGAACCTATATGAAGTGGATGATACGGACCGGCAGTACGCCTGCTGAGCGGGCACGGCTGCGCGTCGTCTATGCCCTGGCCGGGACTGTTTTTTTTATGCCCTTGAATATTTTTCTGATGGAAGGCTTCTTCATCATTTCCCTGCTTCTCGGTCTTTATTATATGCTGGCTTATCCCAGGCTGACCGTCCGCAAGGCACCGCTGTCGGTACCGGCCGTGGCCTTTGCTGTCGCAGCCTTTCTGTCCCTCATCGGATCGCCGCATTTTTTCATGGGGACTGCTTTTTACATCTTTACGGTCCTCCAATATATCCTGCTCTATTACGGCATCCTGATCTTTGTCCACCGCTCATGGGAGCGGCGGATGCTGTTTTCGGCCCTCTTGTTCAGTGCCCTTGCCGTCGCTCTGTACGGCTTCTATCAATACGCTCACATGCTGGTTCTCAGCAATGCCGACTGGGTCGATGAAGCGGCCTTTCCGCTCCTGCGGCGCCGAATGTATTCGACACTGTACAATCCCAATCTCCTGTCGGCCTTCCTGTTGATCGTCATGAGCGCTTCGGCGTCGATGATGATCTGCACCCGTCATCATTGGCACCGCGTCATGTACCTGGTGCTCCTGGCCATCCTGACCCTCTGCCTGGTTTTGACCTACTCCCGCGGGGCCTGGCTCAGTGTCGGCGCCCTGGTCTTTTTCTTCGGCCTCTTTTGGGATAAACGGGTGTGGCTCCTCTTTTTGGCAGCGCCTTTGATCGGTGCTTTTTATCATGGCGGCGTCGCCGACCGCCTGCTTTCTATCTTCAGCCACAGCGAAGCCGATACATCCGTTGCCATGCGCATGGATATGTGGGAAGCAGCCGTTGCCATGTTCCTCGACCACCCCTTGTTTGGCATCGGTTGGGGTGCGTTTAAACACGTCTATCCCGTCTACAATGAACTGATTCAGGAAGCGGGGATCGTCATCTTTCACGCCCACAATATGTACCTCAATGTCCTGGCTGAAACGGGGCTGGTCGGTACCTTCTTCGGCCTGTGGTTTTTCTTTGGCAACGCCTGGTACGCCATTCGCTATGTGAAAGACCATAAAGCCCGGACCTTTGATCGATCCCTGGCCATGACCCTGGCGGCGTCGGTCCTGTCTCTTTCCATCAGCGGCATCAGCGATTACGATTTGTTCAGTACCCAAATATCGCTCACTTTTTGGCTGATGAGCGCCCTCTTTGCCAACATGTACGGTGAACTATGTGAAAAAAAGTAATAAAAACAGTTTGCGAAATAATTCACAATGATATATAATAGGCTTGTGACTATTATCACTAGACAAGGTTGCTTATAGCTATAGGGAATAGCTGGGGACATAGTTGGAGGGTTACTATCCATGAGACAGAAAAAGGCAATATCGGATGCTGTCATCGAACGATTGCCGCTGTACTACAGGGACTTGCTGTTATTGCAAGATGCGGGAATCGATATCATCTCATCCGAAAAGTTAGGGGAACGCTTAGGTATCACACCGGAACAGATTCGAAAAGACCTTACCTGCTTTGGTGCTTTTGGGAAAAAAGGCGTCGGTTATTATGTCAGTGAATTGTGTCAACAGATCGTAGAAATCATCGGCCTGCAGCAGCATTGGAAAGTCGGCATCGCCGGCATCGGCCATCTCGGCTGGGCTTTGGCGAACTATAAGACTTTCGGTCGTCTGGGTTTCCGGACGACGGGCCTCTTCGATGTCGACCACCGTATTATCGGCCAGAACGTCGGCGGTGTCGAAGTTACGCCGATTTCTGAAATGGGGGACGTCATCCGCCGCGAAGGCATCCAGATCGGCATCATTACGACGCCGGCAGCCGTTGCTCAGCAAGTGGCAGATCAAATGGTCGATGCCGGTATCCGCGGCATCCTCTCTTTTGCACCGCTCAGATTGACCGTTCCTGACGGGATTTTCGTCTTTCGGGAAGACCTGTCCATTGGTCTGAGCCGTATTTCGTATTATTTGACCAACAAGACAGAGTAAGTTTTTCGAAATACGATTGTATAAACTTTCATAAAATAATTTAAACAGTATCTAAAAAGGATGGTGTCCTCTATGCGACACCATCCTTTTTTGTGGTATAATAAACCTTACTACACGTTAGTGAATGAGGTGATTTTATGGACAGCACATCCATCTATGGTGCATATGAACCGGCCCTGCAGGCTGTATTGCAGGATCTCATCAGCCGTATCCGGGCCTATAGCAGTGATACCAAGAAGAAGACCGGTGAAGCCGCCTACGAGCATTTGATCTACCGCCTGAAAGGCGAAGCCAGCATGCGGGAAAAATGCGACCGCAAGGGCCTGCCCCAAACGGCCCGGTCGGCTCTCCATGACATATATGATGCCATCGGCATCCGCATCGTCTGTTGTTTTCTCGACGATATTTACCGGGCCATCGACTTTTTGAAAAGCCTTCCCGACGTCCGCGTCGTCGAAGAAAAAGATTATATCCGCAACGTTAAGCCCAACGGCTACCGCAGCTACCACATGATCTTGGAACTGCAGGCGCCTTATGAAGACGTGACCGGTGCCAATCCGGGCCGCTTTTATGCGGAAGTTCAGCTGCGGACCATTGCCATGGACTCCTGGGCCAGCCTGGAACACCAGATGAAATACAAGCAGGATATTAAAAATCCTCAGCTCATCGTCCGGGAATTGAAGCGCTGTGCCGATGAACTGGCGTCGTGCGACGTGTCCATGCAGACCATCCGCAATTTGATCCATGCACAAGAATAAGGGGGAATGATCATGCGCCTTCTCTTAGCGGAAGATGAAAAAGAAATGTCCGCGGCCCTGGTCGCGATTTTGACCCATTCGGGCTATGAAGTCGATGCCGTCTATGACGGCCAGGCTGCCGTCGACAAGGCTTTGGTCCAGTCCTATGACTGTATGATTCTCGACATCATGATGCCGAAAAAAGACGGCGTTCAGGCCCTGCAGGAAATCAGGGAAAAAGGGGATATGACGCCGGTCCTCATGCTGACGGCCAAGGCCGAAGTCGACGACCGCATCACCGGTCTCGATGCCGGTGCCGACGACTACCTGACCAAGCCCTTTGCCATGGGCGAACTGTTGGCACGCCTTCGGTCTTTGACGCGGCGATCCCAATCCTTTGCGCCGGCAAAACTTCACGTCGGCGCCGTCAAACTCGACGTCGATGAACAGGAAATGGTCTGCTGCAGCTCCATCCGCCTGGCCAATCGGGAGACGAAGCTCATGAAATTTTTCATGGCCAACGTCGGCAAACCCCTGTCGACGGCTCAAATTTTTGACCACGTCTGGGGCGATGAAAAGGACGTCGACGACGGCATCGTCTTTATGTATGTCTCCTATTTACGAGAAAAACTGGAAGCCATCCAGGCCGACATCGAAATCGTCGGTGAAAGAGGCCAGACCTACTTGCTCTCGGTAAAAGAAAGGAAATAGGCTTATGAACATGATCCAGCGCCTGCGCCGCAAATTTATCATCATGGCTGTCATCGGCGTCCTGGTCGTCGTCGGCGGGGCCTTAGGGCTCATCAACGCCATTGCCTACATGCGCATGAACGCCCAGGTCATGTCCGTTCTGACTTATATCATTCATAATGACGGCGCTGTACCTCAGAAGATAGGCGGCGACGACAGCAGCTTCTTCAGTGACCCTTCGTGGACGGAAGAGACGCCGGAATTTGCCTATCAAATCCGTTTCTTCAGCGTCCTCGTCAACGACAACGGCTATGCCGAACACATCGATATCCAGCACATCGCCGCCTTCTCTCAGCCGGAAGCCATCGAATACGCTCGAACGACGGTCAAAGAGTCTCGTGAGACCGGTCAGAAGCAAGGCTTTTTCAAAAAAGGCCGGGCGACCTATGCCTATATGATAAAACCCAATGACGACGGCAGCTTCCTCATCGTCATCATGGACGCCACCCGCGATGCGGCGGCCGTCACGTCGTTCATGCGCTATTCGGCCTGGTTCGGCTTCGGCTGCGTCGTTGTCTACATCCTCATCCTGGCGGGCCTCTGCAACATTGCTATCCGGCCTTTCGTTCAAAACATGGAAAACCAAAAGCGGTTCATCACCAATGCCGGCCATGAGTTGAAGACGCCCATTGCCATCATTTCAGCCAATGCCGAGGCCATTGAAATGCTGAACGGCCAAAGCCAGTGGACGGACAGTATCTTAAAGCAGGTCCGCCGCTTGTCGAACCTCATCCAGGACCTCATCATGCTGTCCAAGATGGGCGAGCGGTCGCAGGTCGATTTAGTCATTACCGATGTCAACTTCTCGGAGACGGTTAAAACCGTATCTGACTCCTTCCAGCAGCTGGCTATCGATGCTGAAAAAACGCTGACTACGGCTATCACCGACAATGTCAGGCTCAAAGGCGACAGTAAATGCCTGTATGAATTGGTCAATATTCTCGTCGACAACGCCGTCAAATACTGTGACGACGGCGGCAGCATCGAAGTGGCCCTGCGCCGGTCACGGCTGGGAAATGGCGTCGTCCTCGACGTATCCAATACCTATGTCGACGGGGCCAATGTCGACTATTCCCGATTCTTCGAGCGGTTCTACCGCGGCGATGTGTCGCACAACAGCCAAAAAGCGGGCTACGGTATCGGTTTGTCCATGGCCGAAGAATTGACAAAATTGATGGGCGGCAAGATATTTGCAACCTATAAAGGAGATCGGATCACCTTTACGGTCCGCCTGGGCTGATCTTTTGTCCGACAACGGCAGTATCTGTGCTATAATGAGGACGTGACGATTTTTATTCAGGGGGGAAGACTATGGAAATGCAAATGGAATATATTCGGAAACTACCGGAACCGCAGGAATTGATGGAACAGTTTCCCATAGATGACGGCTTAAAGGCCGTTAAACGGAAGCGCGATGAAGCCATCAAAAATATCCTGTCCGGAAAGGACGACCGTTTCCTGCTCATCATCGGGCCCTGCTCGGCTGACAATGAAAAGGCGGTCCTCGACTACATCCGCCGCCTGGTCAAGGTCCAGGAACAGGTAAAGGATAAGATTTTCATCATCCCCCGTGTCTATACCAGTAAGCCGCGGACCATCGGCGTCGGCTACAAGGGCATGCTCCACCAGCCCGACCCGGAAGGGCAGGAAGACATGCTGGGCGGCATCATCGCCATCCGCGAACTCAATACGCGCGTCGTCCGGGAAACGGGTTTTACCTGTGCTGAAGAAATTCTCTATCCGGAAATTTTCCGCTATTTATCGGACCTCCTGTCTTACGCTGCCGTCGGCGCCCGCTCCGTGGAAGATCAGGTTCACCGCATGATTGCCAGCGGCGTCGGCATTCCCGTGGGCATGAAGAATCCTACGTCAGGCGATATTTCCGTCATGCTGAACTCTATTGAAGCGGCCCAGCATTCTCAGGACTTCCTCTTTCGGGGCTGGGAAGTGCGGACAACAGGCAATCCCATGGCGCACGCCATCTTAAGAGGCTACGTCGACAGCTTTGGCAACAGCCTGCCGAACTATCACTATGAAAACCTCCAGCGCTTATATGAAGCCTACGGCAAACGGAATCTCTCCCATCCGGCCGTCATCGTCGATGCCAATCACGCCAATTCGGGAAAACGGTATCTCGAACAGATACGCATTGCCAAAGACGTCCTTCAGAGCCGCAGTCATGCCGCCGACATCAAGGGCCTCGTCAAGGGCCTTATGATCGAAAGCTATCTTGAAGACGGCTGCCAGAAAATCAGTGACGGTGTTTACGGCAAGTCGATTACCGATCCTTGCCTCGGTTGGGAAAAAACAGAGCGCCTCATCTACGATATGGCCGACTTATTATAAACTCTTTGTCCGAATATGAAAAAAGTCATCCCTGGGGATGACTTTTTTTAGAATCTATCGAGGAGCTGATAGCCTTTTCCGCGGAGAAAGGTTTCCGTTTCCATTTCCCGGGTCTTGAAGATGGCTACCGGCGTTGCCGTCTGGCGGTTGTAAGAAATGTACAAGTAGTCGATAGCGACGTTGGCCTGGCAGAGATGGTCGAGAATTTTATCCAGGCAGCCCGGTGTATCGCCCATTTCGACGGCGACGACCCGGTCCATATGGCACTGGTAACCGGCTTTTTTTAGCTCTTGGACGGCCAGTTCCGGATCGGTGACGATGAGGCGGATGATGCCGAATTCGGCGCTGTCGTTGGCCAGCATGGTGTAGATGTTGATATTGGCATCGGCCAAAATGGAGGTCATCTTGCGCAGGGTGCCCTTGTTGTTTTCAGCGAAGACAGAAACTTGATGGAGCATGAAATGAAAATCCCCTTTCACGATAAATTATATAGATGTGCTCTTATTTTATCATAAAAAGATAAGTTTGTGACCGGGAAAGGACGGACAGCCTTAAAAAATAGGAGAAATCTGCCGCATCATATCGATTCGTGCTATAATAAAAGAAAGTGTGCGAATCGGATGGGAGATGGGACTATGCCCTTTTCTGTATTTATTACGCTGTTTGTCATCATGCTGGGACTGACGAAGCTGTATATCTGGATCTTTGATATGACGGACCCCCTTTATGGCATCGGCGCGGCGGCCTTGACCTTGGCCGCTCTCTATATGGCCCTGCTGCCGGGGATGAAGAAAAGGGCGGCTGCTGAGAAGAAGGCGGCAGAAGAAAAGGCTCCGGCCGCTGAACAGCCTGTGTCGGTCCCGGCAACACCTGCCGTGCCGCCGGAAAAAAGCTATGACAGCGGGACCGATGAGGCCTTCATGGCGGCTTTTACGGCGTCGATGATATACCATGAGATCCACGGCCACCACCTGAGCCGGGAAGAGCGGGATTATGACGGTAACTGGGATATGCCTGACGATGACAGCTGTTACAGCGATCCCTACGAAGAAGATCGTGACGATGATTTTTTATAAGTTTTTTACGACGAGAGACTGTCTGACGCCAGGCGGTCTCTTTTTGGCGCTCAGCCTGTATATCCCGGCCGGAATATGATATAATAAGCAATTACCAGCAGCAGGATATTTTGACCGAGTAGGATAAGGGAGGATTTTGGGATGCGGCCTTTTGTTCATTTACACGTTCACACGCAGTATAGCTTGTTTGACGGACTGTGCAAGATACCCGACATGGTATCGCGGGCGAAAGAACTCGATATGCCCGCTGTGGCCATTACCGACCACGGCAATATGTACGGCGTCATCTATCTGTACCGGGAGGCGAAAGCCCAAGGCATCAAGCCGATTATCGGCTGTGAAGTCTACATGACCCGGGGCAGCCGATTTGAAAAAAAGGCCAAGGAGCGGCTCTGCCACCTCATCTTGTTGGCCAAAAACAACGAAGGCTACCACAATCTCATCAAAATCGTTTCCAAGGGTTTTGTCGATGGCGAAAATAACTATCACAAGCCCCGCGTCGACTTCGACCTCCTCGAGCAGTATCATGAAGGGCTCATTGCCATGACGGCCTGCATCGAAGGCCAGGTCCAGCAGGATATCCTCAACCACAACGAACAAGGGGCTCGTCGGTCCCTCGAACGGTTGGTATCGATTTTCGGCAAAGACGATTTCTACTTAGAAGTCCAGAATCACGGCATTCCCGAAGAAAAGACGGTCCGTGAAGTCTTTAAGCGCTGGTCTCAGGAATTCGGCCTCAAGCTTGCTGCGACCAACGACTACCACTACATCACGCAGGACGATGCGCCGGCTCAGGAAATCAAGCTCTGCATCTCGACGGGCAGTACCCTCGACGATCCGTCTCACTTCCGTTTTTATAATAATGAATTTTATATGAAGAGCGGCGATGAAATGGCCGACCTCTTTTCCGATATGCCCGAAGCTTTGGATACGACCCTGGAAATTGCCGACAAGTGCAATGTCGACATCTCCTTTGATGACCGCCATCTGCCGCAGTTTCCCGTACCTGACGGCGAAACGGATTCGTCGTACCTGCGAAAGCTCTGCGAACAAGCCCTTTCTGAAAAGTACGATCCCATTACGCCGGAAGTGAAGGAACGCCTGGATTATGAGCTCGGCGTCATCGATACCATGGGCTTTCCGTCGTACTTCCTCATCGTCTGGGATTACGTCAAGTACGCCCGGGATCACGAGATTCCCGTCGGCCCCGGCCGCGGTTCGGCAGCCGGCTCGGTCGTCGCCTACCTCTTGGGCATTACCGGCCTCGACCCTTTAAAATACAACCTGCTCTTTGAACGCTTCCTCAATCCGGAACGCGTCACCATGCCCGATATCGACATGGACTTTTGTTATGAAAACCGAGGCCGGGTCATTCAGTACGTCACGAAAAAATACGGCATCGATCACGTCTCGCAGATCATTACCTTCGGGACCTTGGCGGCCAAAGCCGTTCTGCGCGACGTCGGCCGCGTCCTCGATATTCCCCTCAGCGAAGTGAACCGCATCGTAAAAATGGTGCCTAACGAACTGGGCATGACCCTCGACAAGGCCCTCAAAATGAGTAAGGAATTCCGCGGCGAGTATGAAACCAATGACACCGTTCACCGCCTGGTCGACTTCGGCAAGTCTCTGGAAGGGCTGGTCCGCCATTCCTCGACCCACGCTGCCGGCGTCGTCATTTCAGCGGCTCCTGTTGACGACTACGTACCGGTCCAGCATTCTAAGGAAGGGGATCTTACGACGCAGTACGAAAAGGATCTCGTCGAAGATCTGGGACTGCTCAAGATGGACTTCCTCGGCCTTAGGACCCTGACCGTCATCGGCGATACGGTCAAGATGATCAATAAGAATTATGGCATCGACTTTGATATCGACGCCATTCCTCTCGACGATCCAAAAACGTGCAGGCTGTTGACCGAAGGCGATACGGCCGGCGTATTCCAGATGGAATCGTCAGGGATTACCAATCTGGTCAAGGAATTGGCACCGAAGCACTTCGAAGACATGATCCCCTTGGTGGCCCTGTATCGTCCGGGCCCCCTCGGAAGCGGTATGGTCGACGACTTCATCAAGGGCAGCCACGGCCAAAAGAAGGTTACCTACCTCCATCCAAAACTGGAACCCATCTTAAAGGATACGTACGGCGTCATCCTCTATCAGGAACAGGTCATGCAGATCGCCTCGGCCTTAGGCGGTTTTTCCCTCGGCCAAGCTGATTTGCTGCGCCGAGCCATGGGCAAGAAGAAAGAGTCCATTCTAGTGGCCCAGCGGGCGAATTTCCTCGAAGGGACGCGAAAGAATAACATTTCCGATGAAATCGCCAATAAGATCTTTGACCTCATGGTCTATTTTGCCGGCTACGGCTTCAATAAATCCCACTCGGCAGCCTATGCCTACGTCGCCTGGCAGACGGCCTACCTCAAGGCTCATTACCGGGCTGAATTTATGGCGGCGACTATGACCAGCATGATCAACGACAGCAGTAAGATCAGCTACTACGTCGCCGAGTGCCGCCGCCACGGCGTCAAGGTTTTATCGCCGGATGTCAACGACAGCGTCTCTATGTTTTCCGTTCAGGGCGGAGCTATCCGTTTCGGCCTGTCCGGCGTCAAGAGTGTCGGCGGCAATGCCATCGATGCCATCGTCAAGGCCCGGGAAGAAGGGGGCTCCTTTTCCTCTCTCGGCGATTTCTGCAGCCGCGTCGACTACCACTTAGTCAATAAAAGGGCCCTTGAAAGCCTCATTAAATGCGGGGCCATGGACTCTTTCGGAAAGAAGCGGTCCCAGCTGATGGCCGTCATCGACCAGGCCGTTGCCATGGGATCTCTCAGCCAGAAAGACTATGCATCGGGCCAAATCGGTCTCTTTGACGATGCGGAAGAGGTCATGACCGATCTCGAATACCCCGATATCGACGAATATCCCATTGAAATGCGGCTGGCCATGGAAAAAGAGTACGACGGCTTTTATTTCAGCGGCCATCCCTTGAGCAAGTATCAGGACATCATGGACAGGCTCAGCCCGCTGTCGGTGCTTTACGGAGAAGACGGCCGCCAGTACGACGGCAAGATGCTCCGCGTCGGCGGCTTGATTACGGCGAAGAAACAGGTCATGACTAAGCGCAATGAGCAGATGGCCATCATCACCCTCGAAGACTTTACCCACGCCGTGTCGATCGTCGTCTTTCCTAAGACCTACGGCCGCTATCAGCAGTTTGTCGCCGTCGACATGGCTGTGTCCATCCGCGGCCGGGCCGATATCAACGACGACAGCATCCAGATTTTAGCTGAAGAAATACGTCCCCTCGGTCAGGAAACGGCGGCTTCGGACCCGCAGCCGTCACCGGTCGTATCGGCGGCTGCTGCCAGAGAGGCCGGAGACTACTGGCATCCCGGTATGGGAACGAAGCTCTTCATCAAGATCCCGGCTCACCTCGAACGGACCGACCTTGCCGGTCGTATCGGCGGCGTGTTAAAACAACATCCGGGACAGGTCAAGGTCTATTTCCACCTCATGGGCAGCCGTAAGACGATTCTGACGGACCAGCAGTATTGGGTAGAAACGACGGAAGACCTGCGTCAGCCCCTGCAGGCCATGCTCGAGCCGCGGTCGTTGGTTGTCAAATAAATAAAAGGTGAAGAAGGATTTCCTTCTTCACCTTTTTTATTGCGGATCGGCGATGATCTGGGCCAGGACGACGCGGTACTTGTCGTTGTACTTTCTCATGCAGGCGTTGATTTCTCGGCGGATGCGGGCGATATTTTCTTTATTGTATTCGTCAGGCGGTATGTGGATGTCGCAGATGATGTTCAGGCGGGCGTTGCCGGAGGTCATGCGCAGGTGGTCCGTATGGTAGCGCGGGTATTTTTCGTGGACGATGTGATCGAGGACGTGGCGGATGGCATCGATCTTATCGGGATCGGTACACAAGGGGTCCATGTGGATGTTGATGTCCATTTGGTAGCGGTCCTTCAATTCATCTTCCAGGACATCGAGGGCGGCGTGGACGTCGGCCAGGTTGGCCGTGTCCGGGACTTCGGCGTGGATCGTGCCGAACATCCGGCCAGGACCGTAGTCGTGGATGCGGATATTGTGGACGCCGACGACGTATTGGCACTTTAAAGCACTTTCTACGATGCCGTCGATGAGTTCCGGGTCCGGCGCCCTGCCGAGGAGGATATTGATGACGTCTTTGGCAATGCCGTAGCCGGCGTACATGATCATGAGGCCGATGGCAGTGCCGGCCGCCGCATCGACGGGGAGGGTCGTAAACTGCTGGGCGATGGTTGTGACTAAGACGCCGGTCGTGGCCACGGCGTCGGTGATACTGTCGGCGGCTGTCGCTTCATTGACGCTGGAATTTATCTTCTTTCCGATATAACGGTTGTAGATGCACATCCAGACCTTGACGGCAATGGAGATGACCAGAATGCCCAGACTCCAGTAAGAAAATTCCATGGCTTCCGGTTCAAAGAACTTCCCAATCGACGTTTCGCAAAGCTTATAGCCGACGACGAGGATGATGACGGCAATCGTAAGGGATGCCAGGTACTCGAAGCGGCCGTGGCCGAAGGGATGTTCCTTGTCCGGCGGTCGGTTGCTGAGCTTGGCACTGATGATGGAAATAAAGGACGAGCCCATGTCGGTCAGGTTGTTGAAGGCATCGGACAAGATCCCGATACTGTTGCTGGCCATGCCGACGAGGAATTTACTGACGAAGAGGAAAAGATTACAAATGATGCCTAAGACGCCGCCGAGGATGCTGTATTGTTCACGGACGTGTTTATTGTCTGTGTCTTCATAGTTTTTTATGAAGCGGCGGATGATAAATTCAGTCATATAGAATCACCTGGCTTTCTGATTTCCTCTATTATAGCAGAGTTGGCGCAAGATACAAGAGATAATGAAAATGCAAATGAGAATAATGAAAATGCTAAAAAATCATAATATTATCGAAAATGGGAATAATTATTACCTCCTGTATCGGAAAAATTGCAATTCTCCTTTCTTTCGATATAATAAAAGGGAAGTTTAGAAATATGGTTGCAAATGAGGACCATTATACACAGGGAGGATTTATGGATAGAAGAAAAGCGTTGATTTTTGATATGGATGGGACGATGTTTGATACGGAACCGATTTCCTACCGATTCTGGCGGGAAGTATCGGCTCGTTACGGTTATGATTTGGATCGGACCGTCTTTGACCAGATGCTCGGCCGTGATAATGTGCGAATCCGCTCTATTTGCAAAGCATCCTTCGGGCCGGACTATCCTTATGATCAGGTGTGCCGGGAAAAAGTGGCCCTGCAGTTAGAATATTACCGACACAACGATATTCCCTTCAAACCGGGCCTGGGCCAGATCCTCGACTATGCTAAAGAAGAAGGCCTCATCTGTGCCGTCGCCTCGTCGTCGCCGCGGACGATGATTGAATATTTGCTGGAGCGGAACGGAATCGCCTCTTTCTTTGCCGTCGTTCAGAGCGGGGAAGAAGCGCCTCACGGAAAGCCTGAGCCGGACATCTTCCTCATGGCCTGCGAAAAAGCCGGCGTTTTGCCGGAAACGGCTTTGGTCATGGAAGATTCGGAAAGCGGGATTTTGGCTGCTCACCGGGCCGGTATTCCCTCCATTTGGATTCCCGATTTGATTGAAATCGATAAAGGCGTACAGGCCCTGGCCTGGAAGATTTGTAACAGTTTGGCTGAAGTACCGGACCTGCTTGAAAAAAATACGGCCCGGAACTGAGTTTTCAGTCCCGAGCCGTGTCGGTTAAATGTTGCGGGCGACGAGCTTTTCAAGGGGTTCGTCAGGCCGTGTGAAGGGGATATCCGGTTTTTCCTTTAAGTAATCGAGGGCAAAGCCCAGGCAGGCCGCCGTGCCGTAGGGAAGACCGTCTTCGTCGAGGTCGAACTCCGGCGTATGATGATTGGCGCCGCAGCCCTTTTCTTTATTTTCGATGCCCGTAAAGGTCAGGACGCCGGGGTAGAGCCGGGCCGTAAGGGCAAAGGTTTCCGATGCCATCCAGGGCTGGCAGTCCGTTAAGACGTCTGGGCCCATATACTTTTTGACGGCCTCGCGGGCGATGCCGACGCAGGTAGGATCGTTTTGGACTTCAAATAAAGGATCGGGCATGTGCAGGATTTCATAATGGCAGCCGTATGTTTGGCAGGAATGTTTCAGGATGTCCTGAAAGGCTTCGTAAAAGTCTTTTCCCGCATGGTCGTAACTGAAGAAGCGCGACGTCCCCGAAAAGGTCAGGGAGTTGGGGATGACGTTGAGCGTATCGCCGCTGTGCAGGCTGCCGACAGAGAAGGTCAGGCATTCCTTAGGCGGGACGATGCGCATGCGAAGGGCCTGGAGATTGCCGTAGATATCGTGGAAGCAGTCGATTGGGCTCCGGGCCAGGTCGGGGCGGGAGCCGTGGCCGCCGTGACCGTCGATGCGGATTTCAAAGCCGAAGCCGCCGGCCATGGGCGCTTCGCTGCAGACGGCGATATGGCCGGCCGGAATGTCCCAGCGGACGTGGGTGGCGTAGCAGGCGTCGATATGCCACGGGCTCTCTTCTTCGAGGTAGTGCAGGAGGTATTCGAGGGGGCCCGATGCTTCTTCGCCCCGTTCAAACATGAGGACTACCGTGCCGTCCCACTGTTCTTTTACGCGGTTCAGGATTTTGGCGGCGATGAGCTGCATGGCCATGTGGCCGTCGTGGCCGCAGGCATGCATGACGCCGTCATGGCGGGAGCGGCAGACCCTTTGGCAGGATAAGTTCGTGTCGCCTTCCGTAATGGGCAGGGCGTCGACGTCGGCCCGGAGGAGCAGGGTCTTTCCCGGTCCTTTACCGTCGATCCAGGCGATGAGGCCGCCTTTATCGACGAGGCGGAAAGAAATGCCGTATTCGTCAAGCTTTTTGGCAATATAGGCGATGGTTTGATCTTCTTGTTTCGATAATTCCGGGTATTCGTGAAAATGGCGGCGCAGGACGATGAGTTCTTCCTGCTCCTCTTTCACAGCTTCAAAGATGTTGATCATGTGAGATGCCTCCTTCAGGCTACTCTTCGATTCCCAGGCGGGCAGGGATGCCCTTATCGAAGGGATGCTTTATCTTTTTGATTTCCGATACGTAGTCGGCAAGATCCACGAGGGCCTGACTGGGATTGCGTCCGGTCAGGACGACTTCGGTGTCAGCCGGCTTTTCTTGTAAAAAACGGCGGACTTCTTCTTCCGGGACCAGACCCAGGGCGCAGGCTCCGATGAGTTCGTCGCAGACGGCAAGATCGGGTTTTTTATCGCAGCAGAAGGTGCGGACTTCGTTGAAGAGGGCCGTCTGGGCGGCCTTTGTCTCCTCTTTCTCCGCTTCCGTCATTTGGAAGGTGAACTTTAAGACAGGCTTTCCCCGAAGGACGGTAATGGCCGGAATCTGCTCCAGCGACGTGAGCTCTCCCGTCGGCCGCCCTTTTAAGAACTGGGCGAAGAGGACGCGTCCGCCTCGTCCGGCACAGCGAAGTGAGAGGCCTAAGGAGGCCGTCGTCTTGCCCTTGCCGTCGCCGCAATATATATGTATTAAACCTGTATCCAAGAAATTACCTCCTTTTTAATACTGAATGCCTAACTTTCAGGCATACCTTCTGAGTGCATTATAGCATAACGATAGGCTATCAGATAGTGGTCAGTACCGTCTATTCGTGTTATAATATAACATCATTGATTTCTAAAGGAAAGGAAGGCCGGGATGATGGAAGAACGAGCGCACCAACTGCTGACAGCACTGGAAGATGCGGGCTTTGAAGCCTATATCGTCGGCGGCGCCGTCCGCGATTTGCTCATGGGACGGACGCCCCATGACTACGATATTACGACGTCTGCCCGGCCTGATGACATCCGCCGCGTTGCGGAAGAACAAGGCTGGCATACGGCTGAAATCAACGCTGAAGCCTTCGGTATCGTCGTCGTCGTCCTCGAAGACCAGCCTTTTGAAGTCGCCTCCTTTCGCGGCGAAGCCTACGGAAGTGACAGCCACCGGCCGGAATCGGTGTGGTATGCCGATTCCCTTCGCGAAGACGTACTGCGCCGGGACTTTACGGTCAATGCCATGGCCATGGATCGCCGCGGCGAAATTTACGATTACGTCGGCGGAAAGAAGGATCTTAAAAAGAAACGGCTGGTTACCGTCGGCGACCCGAAGCGTCGTTTTCAGGAAGATGCCCTGCGCCTCTTTCGCCTGTGCCGCTTTGCCGGCCAGCTCGATTTCATGGCTTCCAAAGAAACGGTAGAGGCCATGCCTTTTGCCTTTGACCGCGTTTCCGGCTTGTCTCTCGAACGGGTCGTCGGCGAACTCGACCGACTGATGGTGACGCCGGCTGCCTTCCGCGGATTGGATATCCTCGTCCGCTCAGGCCTTGCTGCCTGTTCCTGCCGGCAGAAGGAAAACGGCGTTTATACGGCCATTCCGATTTTGCCGGAATTGAGTCATCTTCCCGATACACCTCAGTCGAAGCCTTTCCATCTCTTCGATGCCTGGGTCCATACCCTGGCGACGGTGGCCCACACGCCGCCCGACTTGACCATTCGCTATGCTGCTTTGTTCCACGATGTGGCCAAAGGGCTGCCCGGTATTCGCGGCGAAAAAGAAGGCCGCTATACCGATTACGGCCATGATTCGGAAGGAGCGGAAATGGCGGCAGCCGTGATGCTTCGCTGGCGCAAGAAAACGGCCTTTGCCGAGCGGGTGGCCTGGCTGGTCAAGACCCATATGAAATTTCATTTCTTTGCCAATACGGCTGAAGGGAATGTCGAGAAATGGCTTCGCCGTGAAGCCCTGCAGGGGCCTTTTTATCGGACCGATGACCTCGTTGAGGCCGTTCATCAGGCGACAGCCCTGTCCGTCGGAGATATCATCGGCTGCGGCCGCGAAGATACCAACACGGAAGGCACGGAATCCTTCGGCGAGTATATGGCTATGCTGGCAGCCGCCATGCCGGTCAGTACGAAAGACCTTGCCTATGACCGCCGTATTCCCGACCAGTGCCGTCGCCGGACCGGCGAGTGTCTGCGCGTCCTGTTGAAGCGGGTTCAAAACAAAGAACTGGCCAACGACGCCGATACCTTGGCGGCAGCCGCCGGCCGCTGGATGGAACGCCATGAAGGGGATGCCAACCATGGATAATACCGAAAAAAGAGAGAACCGTTATATCCGCCGTCATGTCGCCGTCTGCGTCTGTGCCATGATGCTCCTTTCGGCAGCTGTCCTCGGCGCCCTTTTTTTCCATCAGGTCCTGCACCATGACGATATGGTGGCCATGGCCGAGATGCAGAGCGAGACGAAGCGAAACCTTCAATCGCCGCGGGGCATGATCCTCGACCGCAACGGCAAAGTCCTGGCCATCAGTGAAATGTCGAAGTCGCTCTACGCCAATCCGACCATGCTCAATGAGCCGCCGGAAAAGGTGGCAGCCCTTCTGGCACCGTATCTTCGCATTTCTCAGGATGAAATACTGCGGCGGCTTAAAGAAGACACGGCCTTTGTCTGGCTCGACCGACAGATGGATCACGATAAATACGAAGCCGTCGAGGGCGTCATCAAGAGTGAAAAACTGCATGGTCTCGTCTTTCGCGATGAAAACCGCCGTTTTTATCCTAACGGGTCCATGGCTGCCCAAGTCATCGGCTTCGTCGGTGACAACGACCGCGGTCTCGACGGCATCGAAATGATTCTCGATGACGAAATTCGCGGCAGCAAGCAGACTTTCAGCCTTCAGACCGACGGCAACAACATTCCGGTCTTTGATTCGGCTCTGAAAAAATTCCTGCCCGATAAAGAACGGTCAGTCAGCCTTACCTTGGACAGTACCATTCAGTATCTGGCCGAAAAAGAACTGGACGGCATTATGACGCGGAATAAACCGGAAGGGGCGGCCATCATCGTCATGAACCCCAAGACGGGGGAAATCTTGGCCATGGCCAGCCGTCCGACCTATGATTTGAATCATTACGGGAAGGGCGATAAAGAATCGTACCGCAACCGGGCCGTCGTAAATGTCTACGAACCGGGGTCGACCTTTAAGCCGCTCATGGCGGCTGCCGCCCTCGATTCGGGAAAATGGAAGGTCAGTGACGTCTACCACGATACGGGATCCATTCAGGTTGCCGACCGGACGATGCATAACTGGGATGAGAAGGGCCTCGGCAACGTTACCCTTCGGGAAATCATTATGTACTCCATCAATACCGGGATGGTCCATATCGCCGTAGAAGCAGGAGGTAAACTGCTGACTGAATACGCGCACCGCTTCGGCTTCGGCTCGGTTACGGGCATTGAACTTCCCGGTGAGCAGGAAGGCATTCTGTTCTCACCGCAGACGATGTCCATCGTCGATACAGCTTCCATGGGAATCGGTCAGGGCATTGCCGTCACGCCGCTGCAAATGGTACAGGCTTTCAGTGCCATTGCCAATGACGGCCATATGATGAAGCCCTTTATCGTCAAGGAAATCGACAACCCCGACGGTTCCGTCTACGAAAAGAAGGAACCCGTTGAAGTGGGGCAGCCGATCAAGCCGGAGACGGCAGAGACGATTAGTAAATTCATGGGAGAAGAAATTTCTACCGGCGGCGGCCAGAATGCAAAAATAGAAGGCTATACCTTTGCCGGCAAGACCGGGACGGCCCAGAAGAAGACGGCTGACAGTACGGGTTATGCCGAAGGGCAGTACGTCGGCTCTTTCATCGGTTTCGGTCCCTTGGAAGATCCGCAGTTCTTAGTGCTGATCGTCGTCGATGCGCCGAGCGGCGTCTATTACGGCGCTCAGGTCGCAGCGCCGGTCTTTAAAGATTTGATGACTGAAATCGTCCGCATGAAAGGCATCCGGCCCACGTCGGATACGGGTGTCAAACCGTCCGTTCCGCTGGTAACAGAGCCTCCGAGAGTCCTGCCGTCCGTCCATCGGACGGAAGACGGCGTCCTCATCCCGTCGTTTATCGGCTGGAATACGAGGGACGTCAACGACTGGCTTAATGAGGCCGGCCTGGGCTTTATCCCGAAAGGCATGGGAATGGCCGTTCAGCAGGATCCGCGGCCCGGGAGCTACGCTCCTGACGGCAGTTCCGTCACGGTCACCTTTAAACGTTGAGGGACTGCCGCAAGGTATCATCTATCACAGGGGGAAATCGCATGCAAATACTCAATGGGAAAGACGTAGCCGCTTTTCATCGCAAGCGCATCGAACTTGAGCTGGCAGCCCTTCGGGAACAAAAGGGGACAGAGCCCGAACTTGCCATCGTCATCGCCGGCGATGATGCACCGTCGGCCATGTACGCCGCATCGATGAAAAAGACGGCCGAGTCCGTCGGCTTGAAAGCCTGCATTTATCAGCATAAGGAGGGCGTCCGGGAAGAGGACCTCTTGGCCCTCATCGACAGGCTCAATGAGAACCGGTCGGTCTTTGGCATCCTGCTGATGATGCCCTTGCCTTCATATCTTGACAGTCAGCGCATCATCAACCGCATCGATCCTTTAAAGGATGTCGACGGTTTGACCGATGCCAATATTGCTAATCTTTATACGGGCCGGGCCGGTTTTGTGCCCTGTACGCCTCAGGCCGTCATGGCCATCCTCGATTATTATCATATTTCTCTGAGCGGCAAAGAAGTGGTCATCATCGGCCGCAGCAACGTCGTCGGAAAACCGCTGGCGCAGCTATCTTTGCAGCAGAATGCAACGGTGACCGTCTGCCACAGCCGGACGGATGATCTCAGAGCCGTCTGCCGCCGGGCCGATGTCATCATGGCAGCGGCCGGCAAGGCAGGCTTGGTCACCGGCGATATGATAAAACCCGGCGCTGTCGTCATCGACGTCGGCATCAACCGGGTAGGGGGCAAGACCGTGGGCGACGTCGCCTTTGAAGATGCCGCTCCTTCGGTCGGGGCCATTACGCCCGTGCCGGGCGGTGTCGGTGCCGTGACGACGATGATGATTCTTGAAAACGTCGTCTGCGGCATCGCCCGGATAGAAGCTATTTTATAAATGAGAGGGGAGTATCTATGAATATCTTAGATAATTTTATGATTCATTATTTACGTCGCTTCGATAAAGATTGTTTCACGGTACGACTTCACGACAAGACTTACACCATTGGCGAAGGACAGCCCTTGTTCAATATTATCATCAACAAAGACATACCTAAGAAAGAGCTTTTGGCCTCGACGTCACTGGCTCTCGGTGAAGCCTATATGCGAAAGGACGTTGAAATCGAAGGCGATTTGTTTACGGCCCTGCGCTGCCTCCTTTCGCAGAACAGCCAGTTCTCCTTGGACAAATCCTTCTTTAAACGCCTGCTCTACCCGTCGGAATCGAAAGCTGCTCAGAAGCAGCAGGTCTCGTCTCACTACGACCTCGGCAACGACTTCTATGCCAAGTGGCTCGACCCGTCCATGAGCTATTCCTGCGCCTACTTTAAAAAGGACGACGATAGCCTGGAACAGGCCCAGCACAATAAAGTCCATTATATTTTGGAAAAATTAGCCCTCGAAGAAGGGATGACCCTCCTCGATATCGGCTGCGGCTGGGGCTACCTCCTCATCGAAGCCGCTAAGAAGTACGGCATCAAAGGCTACGGCTGCACGCTGAGCAAGGAACAGTGGAAGAAAGGGCAGGAACGGATCGAAGCCCTGGGCCTTCAGGATAAGGTTCAGATCGACCTTATCGACTACCGCGACCTCGTTGCCGAAGGCCGTCAGTACGACCGCATCGTCAGCGTCGGCATGTTGGAACACGTCGGCCGGTCCAATTATCCGTTATACATGGAAACGGCCAGCCACCTCTTAAAAGACGGCGGCATGTTCCTGCTCCACTACATCAGCGGCCACGATGAAAGCATCGGCAACCCGTGGATGAGAAAATACATCTTCCCGGGCGGAACCCTGCCGTCGCTGCGCGAAATCGTAAGCCTTGCTTATGACAACGACTTCCAGGTCATCGACGTCGAAAGCCTGCGCCGCCATTATTATAAGACCCTGATGTGCTGGTTCGACAACTTCCAGAAGGTCCGTGACGAAGTCATCGCTGCCCGGGGCGAAGAATTTGCCCGCATGTGGGATCTCTATCTCTGCGGCTGCGCCGTATCCTTCTACATCGGCAACATCGACCTCCATCAGATTTTGATGACCAAGGGCAGCAAGAACGACCTGCCTATGACCCGTTGGTACTAATGACGTTCAACAGTACTTCTTTGTAAAGAGACAAAAAACATATATCTATTGAAAGAGGACTTTACATGGTAAATTTATCGTGTAAAGTCCTCTTTTTTGCATATATAAGCCATTTATGATGAACTGCCAGAATGGACAATCAATCTGAACCATTTACGTATTATTTACGTAAAACGTATAACTATGAGCAAGTCGATGATAAAATGGCATGAATACTATGCTTGACTTTTATAGCTGCAGCGACTATACTAAAAGCATAGAAACGTTAAACGTTATACGAGTCCGGATTAAATTTTTGTTCATTCAGAAAAGGAAGTGTACTTTATGATTAAGCAAATTGTAAAAACTTTGGACGGTAACGAAGCTGCGTCTCACGTAGCGTATAACTTTACCGAAGTCGCAACTATTTACCCGATTACCCCGTCGTCTCCGATGGCTGAACACGTTGACGTATGGGCAGCCAACGGCCGCAAGAACTTATTCGGCCAGACCGTTAAGTTGGTTGAAATGCAGTCCGAAGCCGGTGCTATCGGTGCCGCTCACGGCGCTTCCGAAACGGGCAGTCTCTGTACATCCTTTACGGCATCCCAGGGCCTCATGCTGATGATCCCGGTTATGCACCGCTTAGCCGGCGAATTGAAACCGATCGTCCTGCACATCGCGGCTCGTACGGTAGGGACGCACACCATGTCCATCTTCGGCGACCACTCTGACGTCATGGGCTGTCGCAATACCGGCTGGGCTATGCTCTGCAGCGCCAGCGTTCAGGAATGTGCTGACCTCGCCGCTGTTTCACACTTGGCAACGATCAAAGGCCGCGTACCTTTCATGCACTTCTTTGACGGTTTCCGGACTTCTCACGAAATTCAAAAGATCAAGATGCTGCCGGCTGAAGAATTAGGCAAGCTGATTGACCGCAAAGCTCTCTATGACTTTAAACATACAGGCCTCAATCCGGAACATCCGGTCATGCGCAGTACCGTTACCAACCCGGACATGTTCTTCCAGTCCCGCGAAGCAAACAACCTTTGGTATCAGCGCCTGCCTTACATCGTTCAGGACTACATGGATCAGATCGGCGAATTGACGGGCCGTCCGTACCACCTCTTCGACTACTACGGCGCTCCCGATGCTGAACACGTCGTCGTCGCCATGGGTTCCGTTGCCGGTGCCATTCAGGAAACGATCGATAAACTCAGCAAAGACGGCAAGAAAGTCGGCTTCCTCCAGGTACGCCTCTATCGTCCGTTCTCCCTCGAACACTTCATGAAAGCTATGCCGGACACGGTTCGCACGATTACCGTTATGGACCGCACGAAAGAACCGGGCGCCTTGGGCGAACCGCTCTACGAAGATGTCTGCGCTGCTGTATCCCATATTAAACAGGACGTTACCGTTTTGGCCTGTCGCTATGGCTTGTCGTCGAAAGACGTTCCGCCGGCATCAATCAACGCCGTCTTCAACAACATGGAATCCCTCCAGCCGAAGAACCACTTCACGCTGGGCATCATTGACGACGTAACTCATCTGTCCATGCCGGATCTTCCCATTGCCGTTGACACGGAAGGCACGATCAGCTGCAAGTTCTGGGGCTTCGGTTCTGACGGTACTGTCGGCGCCAACAAGAACTCCATCAAGATCATTGGCGACAACACCGACATGTACGTCCAGGCTTATTTTGAATACGACACCAAGAAATCCGGCGGCGTTACGAAATCTCACCTGCGTTTCGGCACCAACCCGATCCGGGCTACGTACTACGTAAAAGCGGCTGACTTCCTGGCTTGTCATAAACAGGCTTACATGGGCACCTATGATATCGTCAGCGAAATCAAAGACGGCGGTATTTTCCTGCTCAACTGCGACTGGGATAAATCGGACGTTGCCAACCACCTGAGCAACAAGATTAAACGCCAGTTAGCTTCTAAACACGTACGCTTCTACATCATCAATGCCACCAAGATCGCCGAAGAAATCGGCCTCGGCAGCAACCGCACCAATACGGTTCTCCAGGCAGCCTTCTTCAAACTGGCTAACATCATGCCCATCGATGATGCTGTTAAATACATGAAAGACGCTATCGCTAAGACTTACCTCGCAAAAGGCGAACAGGTCATCTCCATGAACCAGGCTGCTGTCGACCGCGGTATTTCTGACCTCGTCGAAGTCGAAGTTCCGGCAGAATGGAAAGACCTTCCGTCCGATCCGATCGTCGAAGATACGCGCAACATTCCTGACTTCATTAAAAACGTCGTTGAACCGTCGAACTTACAGATCGGCGACTCCATTCCTGTCAGCGAGTTCGTTCCTTATGCCGACGGTTCCTATCCGCTTGGCACGACGCAGTATGAAAAACGCGGTGTCGCTTCCAAGGTTCCTGAATGGGATGTCGACAAGTGCGTTCAGTGTAACCGCTGCGCCCTGGTCTGCCCGCACGCTGTCATCCGTCCGTACCTCTTGACGGCTGATGAAAAAGCAAACAGCCCGGAAAGCTTCAAGACCAAGAAAGCCATCGGCAAAGGCCTCGAAGATTATGAATTCCGCATCCAGGTTTCGCCCCTCGACTGCTACAGCTGCAGTGCCTGCGCGAATGCCTGCCCGGCTAAGGCTCTGACCATGAAACCGCTCGAAACACAGCGCCATGAAAGTGAAAACTTTGAATATGCTCTTACCCTGTCTGTAAAAGATACGGGCCTCGATAAATTCTCCGTTAAAGGCAGCCAGTTCAACCAGCCGCTCCTCGAGTTCAATGGTGCCTGCGCCGGCTGTACCGAAACGTCTTACATGAAGCTTTTGACCCAGCTCTTCGGTTCGCGCATGATCGTTGCCAATGCGACCGGCTGTACTCAGGCTTGGGGCTCTGCAATGCCGAGCATTCCTTATACGACGAACCACGAAGGCTTCGGCCCGGCTTGGTCGAACTCGGTCTTTGAAGATAACGCCGAATTTGCTCTCGGCATGTCCCTCTCCATGGATCAGCAGCGTGAAGCCATCGCCATGAAATCGGAAGAACTCCTCCCGCTGACGGAAGGCGCCCTCCACGATGCCATCAAAGCTTGGCTCGATTCCATCGGTGTCGCCAATGAAGGCGAAGTTACGGAAGGCATCAGCCGGACGTACCTCAAAGAATTGATGGCCGCTAAGCTGACTGGCAAAGCAGCTGACCTTCAGAAAGACATCTTGGCTCATAAAGAACACGTCATCAAGAAGACGATTTGGATGTACGGCGGCGACGGCTGGGCTTATGACATCGGTTACGGCGGTTTGGACCACGTCATGGCTACCAATGCCAACGTCAACATCATGCTCGTCGACACGGAAGTTTACTCCAATACGGGCGGTCAGTCGTCCAAAGCAACTCCGATTGGTGCTGTCGCTCAGTTCGCGGCATCGGGCCGTAAGTTCAACAAGAAAGATTTGGGCCGTCTGCTCATGACCTATGGCCATATCTACATCGCTCAGGTCGCTCTCGGCGCTGACGCAAACCAGCTCATCAAAGCCGTCAAGGAAGCTGAAGCTTACAACGGTCCGTCCATCGTCATCGCTTACGCACCGTGCATCAACCACGGCATCAAAGGCGGCATGGGCAACGCTCAGAACGAAATGAAACGCGCCGTAGAAGCCGGTTACTGGCACCTCTACCGCTACAACCCGCTCCTCAAGGAAGAAGGAAAGAATCCGTTCATCCTCGATTCCAAGGAACCGACCCAGTCCTTCCGCGAATACCTCCTCGGCGAAACGAGATACGCAGCTCTTACGCGTACCTTCCCGGATATTGCTGAAGAACTCTTTGCTAAGGCCGAAGAATTTGCTGCTAAGAAATACGAAGCATATAAAGAATTGGCCGACAAATAAAGTTAGCACGCCTATAGATTTGCTCAGTCTATAGATTCACGCTCAAAAACCATATACATACCCCAAGGCGAAGGCTGTCGTTTCGGCAGCCTTCGCTTTGCATGGGGTTTACCCTGTTGAGCAGGCCACGCCTGCGAAACGATAATCCACCCGCTA